>Ga0208825_1002334_pt1 | contig 12676 bp, 12 predicted proteins | sample AD_UKC113_MetaG_FD_184450 | JGI IMG/M metagenome (GOLD analysis project Ga0208825, IMG submission 184450) | Active sludge microbial communities of municipal wastewater-treating anaerobic digesters from Hong Kong - AD_UKC113_MetaG (SPAdes)... | ecosystem: Engineered > Bioreactor > Anaerobic >...
GGTGATGCTCCTGGAGATGATATACCCAAGGCTGATGGCAAGAATGACCGCAATGATACCGATGATGGCAAGGGTCAACGTTGCCGCAGAGAAGGTCTCATCTCCCTGGATATTCAGTTCTTCAGCCTTTTTAACATTGATCGCCTTGAGATTATCAATAGTGGATCCGGTGGCTTCCCGTGATTTTGTCATTGCCCCGCCACCAAGTGATTGTACTGCTTCTGCTTCATTCCCTGCATCTATCTGTGCCAGAGTATCCTGTACTACCTTCTGAAACTCGGCCCATTTGACATCAAACCGGGCAAGTTCCTCCTTTTCGCTGTCAATGAGGTATGTCGCCCGATAGGCATCCATATTCTGATTAATTTTGGAAAAATACTCATTTATCTCATTCTTTGTCTTTGCACGCTGGTCAGGAATGGAGAGGTATTTGTAGAGATTTCCCCTGATGTACAGAAAATCTGCATCTACATCTCCCAGCGTTGCAAGCGGGACAGCCCGGTCATAGTACATCTCGGTCATCCCGTCATTGATGGTCTTCATCTCCACATACCCGACAACGGCTACGATCCCAAGCAGAATCGCAAGGAGCAGAAAACTCCCGACCAGTTTTTGTCCCATTTTAATATTATCAAGCCAATCCATTGGTATCACCATTACCACCGAGAAGCACCCACGAGGGCTGTTGTCCGTCAGGTATGCTACTACCGGTCATCGTTGTGTACATCCGCTTTCATCCGGTCTGATACCTGCATACCCAAATCATTCGTCTATCAGGCAGGATTGTATCGACATACACCTATTCGGAATGATTCTATGTATAGATACCGATTTCTTTCTGACTACCAGAAGTTCCATTCTCTCATTGCGTTCATGATTTCAGGCTCATATAATACAGAGGGGCCTATAGTATATGACCCAAATGATGGAACGCTCCCAGATCAAAAACGTGAATGTATGCTTCTTTCCGGTGATGGAATCAGCAATACCACTCACATCGGCTAAAGCCACATGATCTGCTCAATGGACGCAGATGCCTCCTCTGTGGCCGCTGCAGCATGACCGGCCTTACTGGCAGTGCCCTGAATCAGGACCGACACCATTCACAATGGCGAATATCTCCCAAAACGCGACCATCACTGAGAGTTTTCTGATGGTTTTTCAGGATACTGATATGCGTTTTGTATACCGCTGGCCGTAAAGACCTCACCGGAGAGTACCCTGACTGTCAGACAGCGTTCCTACTCTGAAAACTCCAAACATGTGTCAACATTCAGACAAAAACCGGTATGCTTCTGTAAGTACAGGAGGATCTTCTCTGATCTGACCCACTCCTGATCAAGGTGCGTGACCATCTCATCAATACGCCGAATCTGCTCATCAATCCCTCTGATAACCTCTTCATTCCCGCTTTCTTCGGCGATGATTGTAATAATGGTGAGCGGGTTTCGTATACCATCATTGAGAATGGCAAGCTTTTCAATCTCTTCCTGCGCAGAGGAGAGTTCTTCAACCTGCTGTTTCAGCTCTTCTTTCTCTCCGGCAAGTTCTTCAAATACGACTGCAAGTTCCTGGTTCTTCTCTTATCTCTAACCGATAGGTCTGCATCAGCGTGATGTTCTCGTCGAAGATAGAATACACAGGCGATGATGATCGGAAGATAATAGAGGTTTTGAAAGATAATGGTCCACCCTGTCATGACTGATACAACACTCACTCCCAGGGCAAGGACCGTGGTTGCGATGAGCAATCAGGCGGGCACGCCGTGTGAGATGGATATCCCAGATATCGGTCATGGCCCCACCCCTGACTGACCGGGTTCATCTTTTTTATACATACCCTTTGGCACGGACATCTCAAACCTCACTCCCTGCCCGGCCGTACCGGTCTCTTTGATGCGAATATGCGTAATACCCAGTATCTCCTGAATAAAAAAAAGTCCGAATCCGGTATTCTTCCCATATCCCCGCTCAAATATGAGTTCCTTCTCGTCAGGTGCGATCCCGACCCCGTCATCCTCAAAGACGACAAGAAGTCCCTCCTCCTGCTCTTCTGCTGCTATGGAAATTCTGCTGACCGCTCCGCCATGTCGCAGTGAATTATCAACCAGGTTCACAAAAACCTTTGGAAGGAGCGGATCGGCATATACCTGCCATTCACCTCCTGCGATGACAAAATGGATATGATCCGGTATCGTACACTCAGCAACACAATCTGCAAGTCGCTGCCACCGGGGCAGATGGGATCCGAGGTCCTGATATACCCTGGTAAACTCAATATCTGCCTGAATACGGGCAATAAGTCGATCGAGTGCATCCAGTTCTTCACCGATATGGGCGGTATCTGATTTTATCTTCACCAGGTCAAGAAAGAGCTGCATGGCATTGACATTATTGAGGATATCATGCCTCGTCACTTCAGTGAGGAGACGTAACTGCCGGTTTGCCTCATATAATCTCCGCTCAGCCTGCTTTCGGGTCGTGATATCCAGGATCACCCCGACGATCCCATCCGGCTCTCCCTTCTCATCCGGGATGGTGGCTTTATAGAAGACGACATCATGCAAGCTCCCGTCAGCATGGGCAACCTGTGACTCATACTGTTGAATCCCAGGATTCTCAAAGAGTTCTTTGTCCTTTGCATCATAGATGACCGCAAGAGGGGCAGGCCAGAGATCATGCACCGTCGTTCCGATGATCTTCTCTTTTGAAAGGCCGATATATGACTCAAATGCAGCATTACACCCGGTATAACGGCCATTCTTATCCTTAAAGAACACAGGCCCGGGTATTGTCTCAATAAGCCGCTCTAAAAACCGGTGTTGTTCAGCATGGTGGCGCTCTCGTGCTTTCTGATCGGTGAGATCGATCAGGACCGCATGGATCAGAGAGACGGTGCCGGTTGTATCACGGGCCACGGATACAGAGACAGAGACAGTAATCTGTGCCCCATCCGGCAGAAGAATACAAAACTCCTCACCTTCAATCTCCTGATGCTCACATGCTGCCATAAGCAGGCTCAATACCCGCTCCTTCTCTCCTGGTATACCGGCAAAGAGGTCTGGAAAATACGACCCGGTAAGTTCTCTGCACCCCTTGCCAAGAAGGATCTCTGCCTTTTTATTGCATCGGGTGATGATGCCGCCAGGGGAGAGGGAGAAGTAGGCAATCGGAGCATGCTCATATAATGCCTGATATTCGGCCACAATTTTTTTATGAGCATCCTTTGCCCGTCTCCTCTCAATCACGGTCAGGGTCTTGTGCACCAGTTCAGCAAACTGGGACCTGATATCGCCCCCTTTCTGCACATAGCCGTCAGCCCCGAGGTCATATGCTCTGATAACCACCTCTTCCCGGCCTCTCCCGGTGAAGATGATGATCGGTCCATCATACCCCTGTTCTCTGATTGCCTGCATAAGTTCAAGACCGCTCATCCCTTCCAGCTCATAATCAAGGATGACGGCATCATACCGCTTCTCTGCAATACAGGCCAGTGCCTCTTTTCCAGAACATGCGGTATCCACCAAAAATCCATAACCTGAAGTAAGATATGCCTTCGTGGCATCCAGAACGATCGGTTCATCGTCAACCAGCAGAACGGTGATGGATGCAGCCGGGGGGGTTTGGCATTGGTCTGGCATGGACAGGATGGGGTCTTGTCAGATGATACTTCACCGTGCACCAGAAATATTTTTTTCGGTATGTGGTGCTCACCCCCGATCCTCACGTACGAATTGAGGGCAAAAACAAAAAAAAATAGAGACCAAGATGAAAATACCAGAACTATACCTTAAACCGTGCCATCTCACGGGATATGCTCTCTGCAATGCTGCTGATATTACCCATGACCTCTCCGATCTGATCGATCGATGCTGATGTCTCCTCGGTTGCCCCTGCAGCATCGACCGCCTCCTTTGCCGTCCCCTGGATCAGGACCGATACCTCATTGACACTGGCGGTGACCTCCTCGACCGAAGCGGCCTGCTCTTCAGAGGCGGATGCCATATCCATCGCATACCGGGTAATATCCTCAACAGACCTGGCAATCTCTGTAAACGCGGTTACCGTCTCTTCTAGTGCAATATTGCCATCCTCAACGGCCGAACCGGCAGCGATCATCGCATCATTCGCCTTTGCCGCTTTTGCCTGGAGATTTGCAATCATATCGGCAATATTCTCGGCAGATGCCCGGGAGTCCTGAGCAAGCGACTTGACCTCCGCAGCAACCACGGCAAAACCCCGTCCAGCCTCCCCTGCACGGGCAGCCTCTATCGCTGCATTGAGGGCGAGGAGATTTGTCTGATTGGAGATATCAGTGATAAGCCGGACTATCTTTCCGATCTCAGCCATCTGGGCATTGATATCCTTGATGATCTGATCAACCTCTGCGGCAGAGGTCCTGATCCCCTCCATAGCTGATTCAGACTTCTTTGCACGCTCGATTCCTTCCTGGGAGAACTGGTTTGCCTCGGTTGCAGATCCAGATACCTTCTCTGCCCGTTGCGAGACATCCGAGACCGTGACCGTCAGATCCTCCATGGCCTTTAAGATCTGAGCCAGCCCTGAATCACCCTGTTCTGCATTCACGCTGACCTTCCCGACATTTTTCGCTACCTGCTGAGCACCTGCTGCAATCTCCTCAACACTTGCAGTCGCTTCTTCTGTGTTAGAGGCAAGTTCTATGACCTTTTTATTAATCAGCCCGACCAGTTCGCAGATCTGGATACCAATATTGTCAAGAGCATCTTTCAGCCGGGTCCACTCCCCGGCAACATGTACCGCAGGATCAAACCGGGCGGTGAAGTCTGCTTGTGCATACCGGTCAGATACCCGGATGGCTTCCTGGATAGGGGGGATCATAGCCTTGAGCAGAGTATTGATCCCCTCGATGACGTTCAGATAGGCACCCTGGTACTTTGTTGCATCGGCCCTGACACGAAAATCGCCTTGTAAAGCCGCATCAACGAGCATCTGAATATCGGTCATGAGACCCTGGAGGTTTTCAAATGTCCTGATAAATGCCGGAAGAAGGGTGTCCTGATCAGACCGCTTCCCATTCTTTTGTAATGACGCAAGCGGGGAGAGATCACCAGCACTGATCTGATTGACCAGTTCGGTAATATGGCCAAACCAATCCAGAACCTTATTGATATCTGATGCAAAGGTGCGATACTCCCCGGCGTACCCGGACTCATCCATCCTGGCCGTATAATCATTGACTGTCATCCGTTTAAGAGACCTGCCTGCATCCTGAAGGGGCTTTGCAACCGCCATAAGGGTGTTATTCAACCCCTCGACAATCTCCCGAAACTCTCCCTGGTGGAGCGAGACGTCGGCACGGGCCTTCAGATCCCCTTCCTGTGCTGCACGAGCAAGCATCTGTGCATCGGAAACAAGCAGGTTGATAGCATCGATACACTGGTTCAGGTTATTCTTGATCTCGTTAAAGTCACCATGATACTCATCGGTGATCTTTGGAGGAAGGTCACCCTTGCTGATACGATCCATGTACTCGGCACAGACATTCAGGGGTGTGATTAGCGCATCAAGAGTACTATTAAAGCCCTCGATGACTGCACGGAACTGGCCTGATGGCGGCCCGCGTCGGTTCGGATATCAAGGCGACCATCCTCCATAGCCTTTGTCAGAAGAAGTCCGTCAGAAACAAGCAGGTTGATAGCATCGATACACTGGTTCAGGTTATTTCTCGTATCTTCAAACGCCCCGGAGAACTCTTCCTCTATCCTATCAGGAATCTCACCTGTACTGATCACTCTGATCTTCTCGGCCATGAACTGATATGGAAGGAGAGCCGCGTTGATGAGAGCATTAATCTCTTCTCTTATTTCCCGGTCCAGTCCTTCATAAACAGATATATCCAACCGCTCAAAAAGCCTCCCCTCTGAAATATGAGCAGCAAGAGAGTTCACCTCTCCGAGCAAACGATTCACATCTCCTTCCTGGTTCATAGAAATCGCCTCGAATGTTTCTGCAAATTTATCTTTTTGAAAGGAACCATCCCGTATGAATCGATGACATCATGCAGGATAATTGAATATTTAAGCGCTGGATATTAATTTTTTTTATGCAGTTAGTCCCGGCTGATATGTTACGTTTCATTGAGATGAAAGGAAAGAGGTTCTCTCATTTTGTATCAAAAGCAAGGAAAACCTGCGAACAGATCATTGCTACCATCAGTTTTACCCGTGAGTATGAGGACTTTGGTACAGCAGAAAGCCGGTGGCAGAATCTTAGAAAGATCATCGAATCCGCTCAAGAAGAGGTGAATGCGGATGGCATTACCATTATCAATGACATCCCGGAGGATTGTGAGATTTATGCAGATCCGGTGATCAGAAAGGTCTTTACCACCCTTTTAGAGAATGCCATCCGTCATGGGGAAACGATAACGAAAATACACTGTTTCTGTACCAAAGATGAGAACCAGCTGATTATTACCTGCCAGGACGACGGGGTTGGGGTTCCCGACGATGAGAAAAGGTATATCTTCGGGTTAAGGTATGGGAAACATACCGGAATCGGGCTCTTTCTGGCAAAAGAGATCCTGTCGATCACCGGCCTTTCCATTCGTGAGTGCGGAGAGCCGGGGAAGGAAGCACGGTTCGAGATTATCGTTCCGGAAAATGAGTACCGTTTCCTCTCTGAGTCTGAGAAAAAATGAGTGGTGTGAATGGGTCAGACGGAGGATAGTTAATACTTCTCCGTTTGCAGAGGACTGACCCAGGAATGCCAGAACGAGAGGGAGAATGAGATCAGGGTGAATGCATCCAGAGGATCAAACGTGACCTTAAGGAAGTTTATGGCACAGTCAGAGGATGATCCGGTTACCTAAGACCTGAAAACACCGACACTCCCATATCCCTTAAGATCAAAAGAGGTGTATGGAACATATCTCTTCATTTCTTGATGCAGATCCCTTCTCACAGGAACTTGGAATAAAATTAGAGTCGGTCTCGAAAAATACTGCAACCCTTTCGCTCGTGATCTCTGAAAAGCACCTGAATACTCATGGCACCGTCCATGGCGGGGTTATTTATACCCTTGCTGATGCTGCATTTGCCGTTGCTAGCAATGCCGATGGTACCCCGTCTGTTGCTATCAACACCTCAATAACCTATATGAAAGCGGTAAAATCAGGGAAACTTATCGCAAAAGCCCATGAATTCTCCAAAAACCACACCCTTGGATCATACATCGTTGAGATCCATGATCATGAGGGTGAAAAGATAGCCGTTTTCCAGGGGCTTTCTTACCGGAAGAGACGATAATAATAGGATATGAATCCGGCTGGTTCCGTACGAAAGTTCCATGTTCCTCTGCTCACGGGAGTACCTCAAAGAGTTTTACAAAAAAGGCAAGAGATTCTACCTCACTGGATTTGATCGAACGCCTCACCTGGATTGAATACATGCACTCGACCCTGAAAGAAGAGAACATTGTTGCCAGCATTAAAGCCGGGCTGATAGTGATCGGACAGAACTGGAATGGGGAGAACGCATTGGAAACACAGAAAAGGGTGCTCCAGTACTTCGGGTTTCAGGTAAATCCAAAGCAGTGTTGGAACTGGCAGTACACGCAAAACGCAGAGGACGAGACAAACGAAAGCTACATACAAGCAGCACAAGAATTCGAGTATATTTCTTGAGGAGGGGTCCGGTCCGGCCCCGGAGGTATCGCCAGGAACTTCATGAGCTCCACATTTCCCTGCCAATCACATCGAATCAGTACTCTTTTGTTCGTACGTAAGTTACACAGGAGGGTTTTAGTAGATAATTATCACACCATAAAGCAGAGTGTATAATGGAGGTAAGCTAATGACAATAATACGGGCTAAAGTCATTGATAATTTTCATCTGGAACTGGAAGATGAATTGCACGTAAAAAATAAAGAAATTTTGATAAAAGTAGTTGAAAATTCATCGATATCATCTTTACGAGGTGCATGGGGATATGATGTAGATAGTGCTGATTTTGCTCTGAAAATTAGAAAATCCAAGCAAATAGAGACCATATGAAATTATTTTTTGCCTGAAGATCTTTCTTTTCCATAATATAGTCCCACAAAAATATGATTTGTTTGATTATGAGAGAAACTGATAAAATTAATAGGTAATTCTCATTTCGCAACCTACTATCAGAACTCTACCACACAATACCTGAAGACTGCCAGTATCACTCAACTCAATTATTAAAGGAACCCTCTTGATATCTGACCATACATATATGAGAGAAGGGCGCTGTCTCATGAACAATGTTATCCTGATCGGTCTGCCCGGTGCAGGAAAGAGCACTCTGGGAGTAATCCTTGCAAAGACCCTTGGTATGCATTTTATCGACACCGATATCATCATCCAGGATAAGACCGGAAGGCTTTTGCAGGAGATCATCAATACCGACGGAGTGGAGAGATTTCTTGAAATTGAAGAGGAATGCATCCTCTCCCTCAATAAATGCCATGCGGTGATATCGACCGGGGGGAGTGTGGTATTAAGGAGCCGGGCCATGAAACACCTCACATCAGACGGGATGATCATATACCTGGAGATCTCGTATGATGAGATGGTCAAAAGACTAAAAAATATCACGACACGGGGAATAGTGTTGGAACCGGGTCAGAGCCTTCGTGATATGTATGACCAGAGAATTCCTCTGTATGAGCGGTACGCAGACATCCGTATCAACTGTTCAGGAGAGGCATTTGAGAGTGTCGTGGAGAACGTGGTCTTGAAGATCAGAGAACATACCGCCGTTTTGGCTGAACATTCATAACCCCGGCATAGTATCCGGTTGCCACCCGAACCTCTTTTCCCTGCAGAATGATGGCAAGTCGGACAATCTGTTCATCAGAAATCCCTGCATTGGAGAGTGCTGCCTCATACTCCTGGTTTCGTATCTGGTTCAGGGCATCTGATACGATCTCCGTATTCTGCTGTCCGTCCGTTGTCTTAAACTCAATAACATAGGCAGTTGGATAATCCCTGGTCTTTGGGATCATGAGAATATCCGCCCGTCCAAATCCTGCTTCTGCATTTGATCTGATCTCATACACAGTCCGAAGATTCGCCAAAAGGCCAAGGACAAAGGCATGAAATACCGCTTCAGGCAGTTTTGCAAGATCGTACATGCTCACCAGATCACGGGTAAGATCCTGAAGAACCGGTCCAATCTGAAGGATCGGTCTTTTCCCAAGGAAACAATGGAGAAGTAAGTCAAGTCCTCCATCTGTATTTCGATACAGGGATTCAATGAAATGCTCATATGCATAACTGATTTCACGATTCGGAATTCTCAGCCGATAGCGTAACCGGCCCCGAAGGTCAGGCTGTGGGTCCTCTGCATTCAGATACCCGGAATAATACAAAAGACTCCATATATTAACTGGATTTCTCCCGATATCCGTGAAGATGATATTCTCTGATATCGGGTATCTCAGTTCTTCTCCTGCAAGCAACACTTCAAGATCCCGTTTTATCTCAAGGCCTCCTGCCTCAAGCTCTTCGTATACCAACGCATTTGATGAGGTATTCAGCCATTTGGGTCCTGGTGGATTGGGGATCGCCTGAATATAACTGATGACCGACCAGGGGTTGTAGATAGTGTGACCTCCAAATGAATACCCGTTATACCAGTCACGGATGATCCCGGCATGGTCTTCTGCCTGAAATGCGGAGAGGATGAGAGAGAGTTCAGGTTCGGTAAACCCGAATTTATCTGCATACGGGCCTATCATAAGCGAGCTTGCAACATCAAGATTATTCAAATCTGAGAAGATTGACTCCTTTGCAACCCGGAGAATACCTGTGACGACTGCCCGGAATAACACCTGACCATATTCCGGCTTTAAACCCTCCCCCAGCCACGAACGCATAAACCCAGCCATTTTGTCATAATATCCATGTGAAAATGCCTCAATCATCGGGGTGTCGTATTCATCAATGAGGACGATAACCGGTTTTTTGTAGTACTGATAGCAGTGAGTAATGAGATCTTTCAGGCTACTATAGAGATCATTGAGCGTAGCTTCTTCCATGATGATGCGATGAAATCTCTCCCTGCTCCCATCTGATAAAACAGGTTGAACCTCAGCAAAATTCTTATACAAACTTCCAATTTTAATACGAACCGCTTCTATAAAGTACTCATACGAATCACGCTTCAGATCCTTTAAACTGATATATATTACCGGATACTGCCCCTGATGCTGCATATATTGAGGAAAATCAGCAATGGCACAGTTTTTAAAGAGATAAGACCGGCTCTCTTCTGATCGTTCAAAGAAATACCGGAGCATTGTCATGTTCAGGGTTTTACCAAACCGACGGGGGCGGGGGATGAGCGTGACTTTGTTTCCTTCAATAATATCGCGTATCAGGAGAGATTTATCTACAAAGTATCCCCCATCTTCAATAAACTCTTTGAAATCGTCGGTCCCTATCCGGAATTTTTTCACCGTATTATCCCCTGAACTTTGTTATCAGTATTACTCTTTCATAAGCATATGTATTACCATCCACAAACCCACAGATGTATCTCTCTTTAGACAAAAGATCTAGCAGATGATGTATCTCTTGGAGAAATCAACTGAAAAGAGAGCGAATATCTGAAAGAAACACTCAGCAATAACCTGGAGAATGATTATTCCTTCCTTCTGTAAGTACAGAACAGGGAATTCGGGCATATCTTCCCGATATGGGACATTGAAAGGCTATCAGGCAGTACGGCAAACCAGATTTACGTAGAAGGGGTTTCAATCCCTATCGGGTTTTCTTTTCCATTGTGACTTGATGAATTGAAACACCCTTGGATCATATATATAAGGTTTCAATCCCTATCGGGTTTTCTTTTCCATTGTGACCTTTTTGTTCCTGTTGTTTGTATTTGAACCATCTAGGTTTCAATCCCTATCGGGTTTTCTTTTCCATTGTGACTTGTTGCGATTATATGAAGATTATAAGAAAACGCAGTTTCAATCCCTATCGGGTTTTCTTTTCCATTGTGACAAAAATCTATTCACAGGGATACAACCTCGTTCTGGGTTTCAATCCCTATCGGGTTTTCTTTTCCATTGTGACATCACTGAAGTTCCCTTAGGTGTTGGAGCATTATTGTTTCAATCCCTATCGGGTTTTCTTTTCCATTGTGACGAGTTTCCACATCAATTTTCATGGTATCACTCCGGGTTTCAATCCCTATCGGGTTTTCTTTTCCATTGTGACCTTGTTAATTTCCTTTAATGCTGCATCACATACTAAGTTTCAATCCCTATCGGGTTTTCTTTTCCATTGTGACTTGGGTCTTGGCCTGCATCATTGGGGGAAGTATACGTTTCAATCCCTATCGGGTTTTCTTTTCCATTGTGACGAGTGTACATGGTCACATCAGTCAAAAAGGATCATGTGTTTCAATCCCTATCGGGTTTTCTTTTCCATTGTGACACTATGAATCCTCACGACTTCGAAGAGCCGGGCAAGTTTCAATCCCTATCGGGTTTTCTTTTCCATTGTGACAACATCTGCAACTCTGCCTCCGCTTGTCAGATTATGGTTTCAATCCCTATCGGGTTTTCTTTTCCATTGTGACCCGGTATATCACAAATCATCTGTTGAGTTATAAATGTTTCAATCCCTATCGGGTTTTCTTTTCCATTGTGACTTTTACCTTTATGCGCTGAAACCGCTTCCATGGACGTTTCAATCCCTATCGGGTTTTCTTTTCCATTGTGACCGGAGAGCGGGATCCGGGAGTGAGCACACAGCAGAGTTTCAATCCCTATCGGGTTTTCTTTTCCATTGTGACTCGAGGGGCTCTGGGGGCTCATGGGATCCGGACCCGGGTTTCAATCCCTATCGGGTTTTCTTTTCCATTGTGACACCTGACCGGCCTTTATCGTTGCTCCGGCGGTGAAAGTTTCAATCCCTATCGGGTTTTCTTTTCCATTGTGACATAATTACCCACGCGCACCAAAATAAGATAATATTAGTTTCAATCCCTATCGGGTTTTCTTTTCCATTGTGACCCAGCTTGAGCTCATAACGAGTAGTCCTGAACAGGTTTCAATCCCTATCGGGTTTTCTTTTCCATTGTGACCCAGGAGATAGGATCGCAGAACGGGCCGGGAAGAATGGTTTCAATCCCTATCGGGTTTTCTTTTCCATTGTGACGGGCGGACAGTGACTTGCTCAAGATATCTCTATGCAGTTTCAATCCCTATCGGGTTTTCTTTTCCATTGTGACCTGATGACTGAAGCGGTATCAGCTCCATGTGTTGCCATGTTTCAATCCCTATCGGGTTTTCTTTTCCATTGTGACCCAGGTTCAGGGAAGAACAGACCTTGTATTGACATTGTTTCAATCCCTATCGGGTTTTCTTTTCCATTGTGACTTGTCGGACTCGGAGCATACATAACAAATAATGAAGTTTCAATCCCTATCGGGTTTTCTTTTCCATTGTGACGAACCGGTGAAAACCACATGGCGAACAGAACCCAATTCAGTTTCAATCCCTATCGGGTTTTCTTTTCCATTGTGACTTTTCGTCTTTGAATGCAGGATTGAGGGCGCACCGGGTTTCAATCCCTATCGGGTTTTCTTTTCCATTGTGACTCTATTGCGCAGAACGGATAATCGTGAATCATCCTAGTTTCAATCCCTATCGG
>Ga0208825_1002336_pt1 | contig 12663 bp, 12 predicted proteins | sample AD_UKC113_MetaG_FD_184450 | JGI IMG/M metagenome (GOLD analysis project Ga0208825, IMG submission 184450) | Active sludge microbial communities of municipal wastewater-treating anaerobic digesters from Hong Kong - AD_UKC113_MetaG (SPAdes)... | ecosystem: Engineered > Bioreactor > Anaerobic >...
GTGCGCAGCCTGGGCCCCGTGCAGGACGCGGTCGAGCGCGCGCGCCAGGCCGGCATGGCCGCGCAGCACGTGCTGCGCCTGTGCGAAGACCCGCCGCCGCAGCGCCGCGAGGTGCTCAACCTGGCCGACGTGGCGCACGCCGCGCTGACCGCGCGCAGCGACTGGCTGCGCCTGCGCCGCATCAGCGTGCGCAAGGGTTTTTCGCCCGCACCCGTGTTTGCCGACGCGGCCCTGCTCTACCAGTTGATCGACGAGCTGCTGCTGTGGGTGGGCCAGCTCGGCGCCGACATTTCCGTCACCGTCGAGGCGACGCAGGCCAGCGGCCGCCCGCGCTTGCAGGTGATCTCGCAGCGCGCGCCCTCGGCCGCGCCGGCCGCCGTCTGGCGCGGCGTGCGCTGGGTGCTGTGGCACCAGCTGGCGCGCACCCTGGGGGCGCAAACCGAGCTGGACCTGAAAGAGCGGCACGTGCGCATCAGCGTCAGCCTGCCGGCGGCCACGCCCGAGCAGATCGCCCACGCGGCCGAGGCGCAGGTGGAGCCTTCCAGCGTGTCGGCGGGCATCTCAGGCTGCCGCGTGCTCATCGTGTCGGGCAACGCCCAGCGGCGCGCCCAGTGCCTGCAAGCGCTGGCCGGCTACGGCCTGATCATCGACACCGCCGAAGACACGCACCAGGCGCAGCAACCGGCGCTGCAGCGCCTGCCCGACGCCGTGATCTACGACGCCAGCGTCTCGGCCCGCGACGTGCGCCTGCTGCGCGGGCAACTGCTGGAGAACGCCGGCACGCCCGCAGCCTTCATCGAAATCCACGATCAGGTTGGCGCCGCCGACTTTCACGCCTCCTCCGTCGGCAACGAGTCCACCGGCCACGTGTCCGCGGCGGCGCTCGGCCAGGCGCTGGGGCCGGCGCTGGTGTTCGAGCTCTGCAGGGTTCTGTGAACTCCCCCTGCGTCGCTGCGCGCCACGGCGTTCGCTGGCACGGCCTGCTCCGCGGCGTCCTGATTCCTTGAACGTGAAGCCCCCGCGAGTCAATCGGCGCCGGTCCGGATACGCCCCAGACAACTACATTAATGATAGCTGACAGCGCCCTTCCATCCAGCGCCATCGGCCCATTGGACGATGAATGGCTGGTGCACGAGGACGAGGCGTTGTTGGTGCTGGACAAACCCGCCGGCCTGCTGTCGGTGCCCGGGCGCGGGCCGGACAAGGCCGACTGCCTGAGCGCCCGGGCGCGCCAACGCTGGCCCGACGCGCTGGTCGTGCACCGGCTCGACCAGGCCACCAGCGGCCTGCTGCTGCTGGCGCGGGGCGCCGCCATGCAACGCGCGCTCAGCGCCGCCTTTGCCGAGCGCCGCATCCGCAAGCGCTACGAAGCCATCGTGCACGGCCGGCCCCCCGCGCCCGACGGCGCCGACGGCTGGGGCGAGATCGAGCTGCCGCTGCGGCTGGACTGGCCGCGCCGCCCGCGCAGCATCGTCGATGCCGAGCACGGCAAACCCAGCCGCACCCGCTGGCGCGTGCTGGATCACCATGCCGCCAGCGCCACCAGCCGCGTCGAGCTGGAGCCCGTCACCGGCCGCTCGCACCAGTTGCGCGTTCATCTGCAGGCCATCGGCCACCCCATCGTCGGCGACGCGCTGTACGGCCCCGCAGACGGCGCGCCGCGCCTGATGTTGCACGCCCGCACGCTGGCGCTGACGCACCCGGTGTCGGGGCGAGCGCTGGTGCTGTCGCGCCCTGCACCGTTTTGACGGCGTGAAGCGCCCGCGGACACCTGATGACATGCGCTTACGTTCGGCTTTTCACGGACGCGCACAAAGCCATCGCCAAGCGCTTACAGTTGCCATCGAGGATCTTTCTCCTCCAAAACTTGAATCACAAGGAGCCCCCATGAAAACCTCCCGCACACTCGCATCCTGGTCACGCCCCACCGGCCTGGTGCTGGCCCTGGCCGCCGGCGCCCTGGGCCTGAGCGCCTGCACGACCACGACGGACACCGCGCCGCCGGCGGCCGAGGCCAGCAGCTTCAGCACCCAGGCCAAGCTCGACAGCGCGGTCACCGCCACGCTCGATCGCCTGTACCGGGTCGCCCCGGGATCGCGCGAGATGGTGCAGCATGCCGCCGGCGTGCTGGTGTTCCCCGAGGTCATCGGCGGCGCACTGATCGTCGGCGCCGAGCACGGGCGCGGCGCGCTGCGCGTGCGCGGGCGCACGGCCGGCTACTACAGCACCACGGGCGCCTCGGTCGGCTGGCAGGTCGGTGGGCAGTCCAAGGCGGTGGTCTACGTGTTCAGCACGCGCGAGGCGCTGCAGAAATTCCAGGCCAGCAAGGGCTGGACTGTCGGTGCCGACGCCACGGTGGCCATCGGCAAGGTCAGCGCCAACGGCTCGGTCGACTCCGAAACCGTGCGTCAACCGGTGGTCAGCTTCGTCATGAACAACGTGGGACTGGAAGTGGGCGTGTCGCTCACCGGCGCCAAGATCAGCCCGATCACCCCATGAAATAGACCACCCCCTGCGTCGCCTTCGGCGCCTTCCCCCTGAAGGGGGACGACGCCGGTGGCCGGGCAAAGCCCGTTCCACGGCGTCCGCTGGCCTGGCCTGCTCCGCGGTCTTTCGACCCCTTGGGTTTGATGCGCTGCGGGTGCGCGCAGCGCGATGAACCATCGAGATGCAGAGTGCGCGTTTCCCCGTGCGCGACGCTCGTTGCTCTGTTCATGCGTTAGATTGCGGACATGACCCCACCCGCCCCCCAGTCCCTCACCATTCTCACCGGCGCCTCGCGCGGCATGGGCGCGGCCATGGCCCGTCAGTTGCTGGCGCCCGGCCACACCCTGCTGACCCTGGCGCGCCATCCCGACGCCGCGCTGGCCAACCAGGCACGGGATGCGGGCGCCACGCTCACGCAATGGCCGGTCGATCTGGCCGACGCCCGCACCGTCAGCCAGCGCCTGCGCCAGTGGCTGGCCAGTTTGCCGGGCGATCGCTTCGAGCAGGCCACGCTGATCAACAACGCCGGCGCCATCCCCGCCATCGTGCCGCTGCGCGATGCGCCGGACGAAGGCACCCTGGGTGCCCTGCGCGTGGGGCTGGAAGCACCCATGCTGCTGACGGCCGCGTTCCTGGACGCCACGCGCGCCTGGCGCGGCAAGCGCCGCGTGCTCAACATCTCCTCGGGCCTGGGGCGCCGCCCCATGGCCTCGCAGGCCGCATACTGCGCGGCCAAGGCCGGGATGGACCTGTTCACCCGCTGCGCCGCGCTGGACGAGGCCGACCAGCCCAATGGCGCCAGGCTGTGCTCGCTGGCGCCGGGCGTGATCGACACCGACATGCAGGTGCAATTGCGCAGCGCCGATGCCCAGGCCTTTCCCGATCGCGCCCGCTTCGAGCAACTCAAGTCCGATGGCGCCCTCGCCTCGCCCGAGGCAGCCGCGCAGTGCGTGCTGGCCTTTCTGCAGCGTCCCGACTTCGGCCAGAACCCGGTGGCCGACGTGCGCGATCCGGCCTGAGCGCATTCGGCCTGCGCACTTCATCGGGCGGAGGGAGCGAGGCCTCTGCCCGACCCGCGGCGCCACAAACATGCTGCGACGCAACATCCCGCCCTGTTCGCGGCATACTCGAGGCTCGCGCAGTACCCTTTACATCACTCAACCAAGGAGCCTTGCATCATGAGCCGTGAAGTCATCGTCGCCGCTGGCGTGCGCACCGCCGTCGGAACCTTTGGCGGCAGCCTGAAGGACATTCCCACCGTCGATCTGGGCGCCGCCGTGGTCAAGGAGGTGATCGCCCGTGCCGGCATCGAGGGCAAGGACGTGGGCCACGTCGTGTTCGGCCACGTGGTCAACACCGAGCCGCGCGACATGTACCTGTCGCGCGTGGCGGCCATCAACGGTGGCTGCCCCAAGGAAACGCCGGCGATGAACGTCAACCGCCTGTGCGGCTCGGGCCTGCAGGCCATCGTCAGCGCCAGCCAGTCCATCCTGCTGGGCGACTGCGACGTGGCCATCGGCGGCGGCGCCGAGAACATGAGCCGCGCACCCTACGCCAGCCTGGCCACGCGTTTTGGCGCGCGCATGGGCGACACCAAGATGGTGGACATGATGGTGGGTGCACTGCACGACCCCTTCCAGACCATCCACATGGGCGTGACGGCCGAGAACGTGGCCAAGGAGTTCGGCATCACGCGCGAAGAGCAGGACGCGCTGGCCCTGGCGAGCCACCAGCGCGCTGAAGCAGCGTGGGCCGAGGGGCGCTTTGCCGGCCAGATCCTGCCCATCATGCTCAAGAGCCGCAAGGGCGAGGTGGCCTTTGACAAGGACGAGCACTTCCGCGCCGGCGCCAAGCTGGAGGACTTCCAGAAGATGAAGCCGGTGTTCCTGAAGGAAAACGGCACCGTCACCGCCGCCAACGCCAGCGGCATCAACGACGCCGCCGCCGCCGTGCTGCTGATGGAAGCCGGCGCCGCCAAGGCGCGCGGGGCCAAGCCGCTGGCGCGCCTGGTGGGCTATGCGCATGCCGGCGTGGACCCCAGGATCATGGGCATCGGCCCGGTGCCCGCCACCAAGGCGGTGCTGGCGCGCACGGGCCTGAAGCTGGACCAGATGGACGTGATCGAAGCCAACGAGGCCTTCGCGGCCCAGGCCTGCGCCGTCACCAAGGGCTTGGGCGCCGATCCGGCCAAGGTCAACCCCAATGGCTCGGGCATTTCGCTGGGCCACCCGATCGGCGCCACCGGCGCGCTGATCACCGTCAAGGCACTGTATGAGCTGCAGCGCATCCAGGGCAAGTACGCGCTGGTGACGATGTGCATCGGCGGCGGCCAGGGGATTGCGGCGGTGTTCGAGCGCATGTGACCGCACCGATGTCTTGAACACGCGCAAAAAAGCCGGCCCTTGCAGCCGGCTTTTTTGCGCCGGGGCGTCACTCGCCCAGATATGCGGCGCGCACCTTGGGGTCGGCCAGCAAGTCCTGCCCCGAACCGGTCATCGAGATCAGGCCCGACTCCATCACGTAGCCGCGGTTGGCCAGGGCCAGCGCGCGGCTGGCGTTTTGCTCGACCAGCAGGATGGTGACGCCCTGCGCGAACACGTCGCGCACCACCTCGAACACCTTGTCCACCATGATGGGCGACAGGCCCATGGACGGCTCGTCCAGCAGCAGCAGCTTGGGGCGGCTCATCAGGGCGCGGCCCATGGCCAGCATCTGCTGCTCGCCGCCGGACATGGTGCCGGCCAGTTGGTCCTTGCGCTCGCGCAGGCGCGGAAAGATGCTGAACACGCGCTCGATGTCCTGCAGGATGCCCGCCTTGTCGCGCCGGATGTAGGCGCCCATCTGCAGGTTCTCGGTGATGGTCATGCGCGTGAACACGCCGCGGCCCTCGGGCACCATGGCCAGGCCTTGCTTGACCAGGTCCCAGGGGCCCTGGCCCTTGATGGACTTGCCCAGGTACTCGATGTCGCCGCCGGCCAGCGGCAGCGTGCCGGTGATGGCCTTCATCGTCGTCGTCTTGCCGGCGCCGTTGGAGCCGATCAGCGACACCAGTTCGCCCTCACGCACCTCGAAGTCGGTGCCCTTGACGGCCTGGATGCCGCCGTAGGCCACCTTGAGGCCCGAAACTTTCAACAAGGTCTGGGCCATCTCAATGTCCTCCGGTGCCCAGATAGGCTTCAATGACTTTTTCGTTTTTCTGCACCTCGGCCGGCGTGCCCTCGGCGATCTGCTTGCCGTAGTCCAGCACGGTCACGCGGTCGCACAGGCCCATCACCAGCTTCACGTCGTGCTCGATCAGCAAGATGGTGCGGTTGTCCTTGCGGATACGGTCGATCAGCTCGCGCAGCTGTACCTTTTCGGTGGCGTTCATGCCGGCGGCGGGCTCGTCCAGGGCGATCAGCTGCGGGTCGGTGGCCAGGGCGCGGGCGATCTCCAGGCGGCGCTGGTCGCCGTACGACAGGGTGCGCGAGCGAAAGTGCGCATACTTGCCGATGCCGACATAGTCCAGCAGCTCGTGCGCGCGGGCGCGAATGGCGGCCTCCTCGGCCTTGAAGCCGGCGGTGCGAAACACCGCACCAAAAAGGCCCGAATGCGTGCGCACGTGGCGCCCCACCATGACGTTTTCCAGCGCGGTCATCTCGGCAAACAGCCGGATGTTCTGGAAGGTGCGGGCAATGCCGGCCTTGGCCACCAGATGCACGGCCTGCGGCTTGTAGGGCTGGCCGGCCAGCTCGAAGCTGCCGCTGTCGGGCGTGTACAGGCCCGTCAGCACGTTGAAGAAGGTGGTCTTGCCGGCGCCGTTGGGGCCGATCAGGCCATAGACCTGGCCGCGGCGAATGGTGATGCCCACGTCGGTGAGGGCCTGCAGGCCGCCAAAGCGCTTGGACACGCCCTGGACTTGCAAAACGATATCGGTGTTGCTCATGACATTCGTCTCCGCGGGCCGTCAGGGGTTGATGGCGTCTTGGCGCACCGCCACCGCGCCGGGCGTGGCGTCGGACGGAAAGTCGATGCCCGGCGGGTCTTGCTGGGCCGTCAGCGGCATGACCTTGTCGGCCGGGTCGATCTTGGCCTTGCCGTGCTCGGGCGAGGGCCACAGGCCGCGCGGGCGCAGCAGCATGATGATGATCATGGCCAGCGCGATGAAGAGCTGGCGCAGGATGGCGGCGTCCAGGCGGCCGTCGGTCATTTGCTGCAGGGGGCCGGCCACGTAGCGCAGCACCTCGGGCAGCGCCGACAGCAGCAGCGCGCCCACCACCACGCCCGGCAGGTGGCCCAGGCCACCCAGCACAACCATGGCGACGATCATCACCGACTCCATCAGACTGAAGGACTCGGGCGAGACGAACTGCTGAAACGACGCGAACAGCGCACCCGACACGCCGCCGAACGACGCCCCCATGCCGAAGGCCAGCAACTTGAGGTTGCGCACGTTCAGGCCCATGGCCTTGGCCGCCACGTCGTCCTCGCGGATCGCCATCCATGCGCGCCCGATGCGCGAATCCTCCAGGCGCTTGCAGATGATCAGGGTGATGATCACCGCCACCAGAAACAGGTAGTAGTACAGCGACACCGAAGCGACGTCGAAGCCGAACAGGTGCAGCGGCTTGCTGAGGTTGATGCCGAAGAAGTGGACCGGGTCGATCTGGTTGACGCCCTTGGGCCCGTTGGTGATGTTGACCGGGTGGTCCAGGTTGTTCATGAAGATGCGGATGATCTCGCCGAAGCCCAGGGTCACGATGGCCAGGTAGTCGCCGCGCAGCTTGAGCACAGGGATGCCCAGCAGGACGCCTGCGGTGGCCGCCACCAGCAGCCCCAGCGGCAGCGCCAGCCAGATGGACAAGTGCAGGCCATGGGGGAACATCGCCGCGATGGCGGGGAAGTTGTCGGTGAGCTGGGGCGAGGCCAGCAGCCCGTACAGGTACGCGCCCACCGCGAAGAAGGCCACGTAGCCCAGATCGAGCAGGCCCGCATAGCCCACCACGATGTTCAGGCCCAGCGCCAGCATGGTGTAGAGCAGCGCGATGTTGACGATGCGCACCCACGCGTTGCCGAAGCCCTGCAGCACCAGCGGCAGCACCAGCAGCGCCAGCGCGCACAGCAGAAAGAAAACGAGCTTGTTTTTTTGCGCCATGATTTGCAATCCCCTCGAATCAGGCGCGATCCGCCACGCGCTCGCCCAGCAGGCCCGAGGGCCGCAGCGTCAGCACGATGATCAGCACGATGAAGGCAAAGATGTCGGTGTAGTCGCTGCCCAGGAAGCCGCCGGTGAGGGTACCCAGGTAGCCCGAGCCGATGGCCTCGATCAGCCCCAGCAGCACACCGCCCACCACCGCGCCGGCCAGGTTGCCGATGCCACCGAACACCGCCGCCGTAAAGGCCTTCAGGCCCGGCAGAAAGCCCATGAAGTGCTGCGCCGTGCCGTAGTTGGACGCGTACATCACGCCGGCGATGGCCGCCAGCACCGCACCGATGACGAAGGTGGCCGAGATCACCGAGTCGGGCTTGACGCCCATCAGCGAGGCCACGCGCGGGTTCTCGGCGGTGGCGCGCATGGCGCGGCCGATGTTGGTGTAGTTGACGATCCAGGTCAGCACCGCCAGCGCCATGACCGTGACCACCAGGATCATGATCTGCGTGGGCGTGATGACCGCCTCGCCGATGAAGAACGGGTCGGTCGGCAGCATGGAGGGGAATGACTTGACGTTGGGCTTCCAGATCATCATGGCCAGCGCCTGCAGCAGGATCGACATGCCCAGTGCGGTGATCAGGGGCGCCAGGCGCGGCGCGTTGCGCAGCGGCCGGTAGGCGAACTTCTCGATCAGCACGTTGACGATGGAGGCCACCACGCAGCCGGCCAGCGTGGCCAGCAGCAGCATGACCCAGGCGGGCATGCCGGGCGCGACGCCCTGCAACCACCCGATGACGGACCAGGCCGTCAGGGCGCCCACCATCAGCACCTCGCCGTGGGCGAAGTTGATGAGCTGGATGATGCCGTACACCATGGTGTAGCCCAGGGCGATCAGGGCGTACATGCTGCCAAGCACCAGCCCGTTGATGATCTGCTGAAGCAGAATGTCCATAACAACTTTCCTCTTGTGACCGGCCCGTTGTCTCCAGGCCAGCCGGGTTTGCGCGATGGCCGTCGGCTGCCTTGTGGGCGCCTTCGGCCGTCAGACCAATCCGCCCCCAACAACGCCACGGGCAAAAAGTGTGCGCGATTTTATCGGGCCCCGCCCCGCATCCACCAACGATCTGACGCGGGTTTACCCTTCGTCAAGCCTTGTTTTTCCCACATCGCAAAACCCGTCAACGGGGGCCTGCATCGCGGTTGCGGCGGCGCAGTTCGGCCAGCTTCTCGCCGATCTTGATCTCCAGCCCGCGCGGCACCGGCTGATAAAAACCGGGCTCGGCCATGCCCTCGGGCAGGTAGCGCTCGCCGGCGGCAAAGCCGCCCTCCTCGTCGTGCGCGTAGCGGTAGCCCTTGCCGTAGTCCAGCTCCTTCATCAGCTTGGTCGGCGCATTGCGCAGGTGCAGCGGCACGGGCCGCGTCACGTCCTGCTTGACGAAGGCGCGCGCCGCGTTGAAGGCCTTGTAGACCGCGTTGCTCTTGGGCGCCACGGCCAGATACACCACGCATTCGGCCAGCGCCAGCTCGCCCTCGGGGCTGCCCAGGCGCTCGTACACCTCGGCCGCGTCCAGCGCCAGACGCAGCGCGCGCGGATCGGCCAGGCCGATGTCCTCGCTGGCCATGCGCACCAGGCGCCGCGCCAGGTAGCGCGGCTCGGCGCCGCCATCCAGCATGCGCACCAGCCAGTACAGCGCAGCGTCGGGGTCGGAGCCGCGCACCGATTTGTGCAGCGCGCTGATGGTGTCGTAGAACTGCTCGCCGCCCTTGTCGTAGCGGCGCAGCTGCTGGCCCAGCACCTTGAGCAGCCAGGCGTCGTCCACCGTATCCCGCTGCTCGGCCGCGGCCGTCACGGCCACCGTCTCCAGCGTGTTCAGCAGGCGCCGCGCGTCGCCGTCGGCGTAGGCAATCAAACGCTCCAACGCTTCCGATTCGATAGCTGGCAGCGCTTGTTCCGCCTGGGCCTTGGCGACGATTTGCTTCAAATCCTGCTCGGTGAGCGCGTGCAGCACGTACACCGTGGCACGCGACAGCAGGGCCGAGTTGACCTCGAACGAGGGGTTCTCGGTGGTCGCGCCGATGAAGGTGAAGAGGCCACTTTCGACGTGCGGCAAAAACGCGTCCTGCTGGCTCTTGTTGAAGCGATGCACCTCGTCCACGAACACGATGGTGGCCTGGCGCTGCAGTCCGTCACGCGCGCTTTCGGCCAGCGCCACCGCGTCGCGAATGTCCTTGACGCCGCCCAGGACCGCGCTGATGGCGATGAACTGCGCGTCGAACGCGTCGGCCATCAGCCGCGCAATGGTCGTCTTGCCCGTGCCCGGCGGCCCCCACAGGATGCAGCTGTGCGGGCGACCCGACTCGAACGCGATACGCAGCGGCATGCCCGGTCCCAGCAGGTGCTGCTGGCCCACAACCTCGCCCAGGCTGCGCGGGCGCAGGCGTTCCGCCAAGGGTTGCAGCGGGTTGGGGGGCGTCGATGCCGCCGTCATCGCGTTCTCGTCGGGATGACCGTCGCAGCAGCCTCGGCACGGTCAGGCCGACGCATGACGAACCCCGCTGGCACCATCGCTGTTTGGATCAATGAGAGGTCTTGGCGGAAGCGGTGAGATTCGAACTCACGGACGGTTGCCCGTCGCCGGTTTTCAAGACCGGTGCAATCGACCACTCTGCCACGCTTCCGAAAATGGGCGAAGTTTGAAATTTTATCGGTTGGGTGCCCTGCTCCAGGCAAAAAAAACCCGCTGCGGGCGCAGCGGGTTGCCGTCGGGTCAGGTGCCGAAGCTCACTTCAGCTTGATTTCCTTGTACTCGACGTGCTTGCGTGCCTTGGGGTCGAACTTCATGATCGACATCTTCTCGGGCATGGTCTTCTTGTTCTTGCTGGTGGTGTAGAAGTGACCGGTGCCGGCCGTGGATTCCAGCTTGATTTTTTCGCGTCCGCCTTTGGTGGCCATGATGTGCTCCTTTGGCTAAGTGAATCAGGCTTGGCCGCGTGCGCGCATGTCGGCGAGCACGGACTCGATGCCGTTTTTGTCGATCAGTCGCAGCGCGGCGCTGGACACGCGCAGGCGCACCCAGCGGTTTTCGCTCTCGACCCAGAAGCGACGGTACTGCAGGTTGGGCAGAAACCGGCGCTTGGTTTTGTTGTTGGCGTGGGAAACGTTGTTTCCGACCATGGGCTTCTTGCCCGTGACTTCGCACACACGTGCCATGTCATCACTCTCCAGTCAAACCGGCCGCGGCTTGGCGCCGCATGACAACGCGACTCGCCTCGGCCTCACCTCGCCATGAAAGGGGTGGCGGTGGCCCCGGGGGTTTGCGCTGCCCAACCTGACTGGGCAAAGCAAAAATCGAAAAGCCTTGGATTATAGCCCGAAATTGGCCCCGGAGGAAATCGAACCTCATGCGCCGTGCCGCATGTGTACTCGCGTTTGATCAATTTGGATTGAAAGATACCAACAAAAATACCAACAAGCGCTGGCGCTGGGTGGAGGTCGTTTCACCGGCAGCTACCTCTTGCCGACAACCTGGCGAGCATGGAGCGCGCCGAGCACGTGCTGGCCACGCACGAGGCCGGGCACGCCGGTCTGGCCGCGATCCTGGGCGATGATCGCACGCGGATGATGCAGTCGCTGCTGAACCTGAACGACGACCTGAACCTCCGGGCCAACGCCCTGGCCAAACGCCTGATCATCCCAGTCACCACGGCGGCCGAGGAACTGCTGGTGGATGCAACCGATCTGGTGAAGCTCAAGGGCTGGCGCCGGGTGGCCCCCAAGGTGCAGCAATGGCTGGCGCGCTCGGGCTTCACGGCGCTGGCCGCGCGCATGGAGCGCTGGCTGGATGGCCGGCTGTCCGATCAGCAGCGCGCCGACCTGCTGGCCGCTGAGTTGATGACGGCGGCGCGCGAGCACCTGGCCGGGCGCAAGCCGAAGGTGCGCAGCATGGCCGTGGACGCGCAACAGCAGGCGCGGTGGCTGAACAAGCAGGCCGCCCAGCGGGGCTACGAAAACGCCGACGCGATGGCGCTGGCCGACTTCGACGGGCTGGAGTCGCTGATGGCGCAGTGGCGCGGCAAGAACCCGGCTGCGGCGATGCTGGCGCGTCGCATTGTGCGTGACGGATACCGCACGGTGAACGATTCGGTGATTCCCGAGACGCCCGAGTACGAGGGCAACCTGACCGGCGATCTAGCGCAAGTGCCGGCGGGTAAGACCGTCAAGGCGGGGCCGATTCGGTTGTCAGTGGGCGTGGCCGAAGGCCAGCATCGCGGTCGTGGCATCGAACACATGGCAGACAACGCCAGACGCGATACAGCGCGCGCGCCAACGGCTGAAACCGGGGAGTTGGCGGAAGACTTGGCGCGACAGGCCGTTGCCGTGCTGCGCGGGGTTTCAACGGTACACCACGACGGTCGCGGTTACGTTTTTGCGAACCACCAAATGAAGCAAGCCGTGGTGGCGGGCTGGCGCGGCGATCACTATTCGATCACGACTGTGCGCCCGTTCACCAATGCGCAGAACTTGTGGGGGAATTCGGAGAGGATTGGGCGCCTAACCTTCCCAATCCGTGACGTCGCAGCCGCGTCACCTTCAATTGCCGTCGCCAAGGAATCTTCGCTGCACCCTGACCGCCTCGGGCTAGAAGTCGCCTCCGAACGGTTCGATTTTAACCGGTACGAATTTGCTGTTATCAGCCATGCGCGCTGCCTTCCTTGATCGCGCCGGCAAGCCATCCGTTGATGTGCAGACCGTCGGTCGCCCAATTCAGTCGAATCCATCCACCGCGAAGTGACCATGGCGGGGCGGCCAGAAGGTCGTCCAATCGCACCGCTGCCGGAACAGCCCAGACACCGCGCGCCGCGCAACCGTAGACCTGCCCAGCCACATCGAGTCGCAGCAGACCGGCTTGAAAATTTAGCCTCTCTTGAATTTTGAGTGGGCGGAATCGAGGGTGTTTTGGTTGCTGGCCGGGGTCAAGGGCAGGCGAAGCCCGGCGCAGCGAACCCTTGACGCTGGCCAGCAACCGGTACGCTGTCGTCTTGGC
>Ga0208825_1002338_pt1 | contig 12654 bp, 11 predicted proteins | sample AD_UKC113_MetaG_FD_184450 | JGI IMG/M metagenome (GOLD analysis project Ga0208825, IMG submission 184450) | Active sludge microbial communities of municipal wastewater-treating anaerobic digesters from Hong Kong - AD_UKC113_MetaG (SPAdes)... | ecosystem: Engineered > Bioreactor > Anaerobic >...
AATCTTCTCGAGCATAATAAATGGAATATGTATCAGGAACAAGATATATCTTACCACCTTCGCGAATTATCCTCTTATTGAATTCAATGTCTTGATTTCGTGCCAAACGAGTATCAAAGAGCCCATGCTTTTCAAATATACTCTTCCTCCAACACCCGAATGGAACTGTATCAACTTCCTTGACAGTGTTTACACCGATCCTAAATAAAGAATTGCCGACCCCAAACTTGCTCATAAGGACTTCTTTGATTGCCAGCGTTTTTATATTTTTATTAACTACATCAGTAATACAGACAGCTCCAACATTATCAGCATTTAGAGCTATTAAATAACCTACTAAAGTAGAAACAAAATTGGGTGGGAAATATGAATGAGCATCTATTCTTATTAGAATATCTCCTCTCGATTCTTTGATTCCTATATTCAAGGCATATGGCACCGTTCGATTAGGATTATCTATCATCCGCACAAAAGAGTATATTTCAGTATAAACTTGTATAATCGATCGTGTTCTATCAGTGCTCATTCCATCAATAAATAGTACCTCAATGGTATTCTTATCTATATCCTGTGATATTATTGATTCTAGACATTGCTCGATATATCTTTCTTCATTAAATACTGGACAAATTATTGAAATCATGAGTTGTTCTATCCAAATAAATTCAACTTCCTTAACCCAAAATACTTACTAAACTAGACTTTTTATATATCTAGCAGGAATTCCACCATATATGGAGTCTGATAATGAAAATGATCTATTCAGAAAACTATTAGCAGCTAAAACAGACCCTTGAGGCAAAGACGAATTTATCTGAACAGTACAATTAGCTGCAATCCAGCTCCCTTTACCAAGGAATATCTTGCCTTTTTTAGGTTTGCCATACCGAAATGAGCCGTTTGAATAAGTATGATTATCCGCAATTATAACAGAATTTGGCCCAATCATCACCTCATCTTCAATAATTATCTCTCCATTTCCCATAATAAATGTACCATTTGCAACAAAACAATGCCTGCCAACAGAAATCTTCTCTATTCCTCTTAAGATAGAATCATGAGTTACCTGAAAATCTTGCCCGCAGCTTTTCATGAATAAACCGTACAAAAATCCTCTGAAACGCATTATTAACGGGACGTCCGGAAGAAGAAATAACATATCGCGTATTAGCCAGCAATATATTATCAGAACTTTATGTTTCATATTATCTTTTATCCTAATATTATTTGCGCTAAAAAATTATCTATTGTGTATTTATTCTCTATTTTTTTAAATGCATTACGACGAATTTGATCATATTTTGATTTATCCTCTATATAATCGTTTATTTTCATTACAAACGAATTTGTATCATCAAAGCTGGCATAACATATTTCCTTATTATCGGCAAAGACATATGGCAACGATCCCACGGGCGTAGATATCACGGGCAAACCTTGAGACATTGCCTCTAGGACCACTCGAGGAGAACCTTCTGATCTTGAGGGGAAGATAAAAAGATCGGATTCTCTGTAAATCTTTTTTAGTTCTTCCCAAGAATCTATATGGCCATAAAAAACAAAGTACGACGTAAGATTTTTTCTTTCAACAAATTCCTTCATACTTCCCATCATTTCTCCGTCGCCCACAATATTAAATATGTAAGGTACGCCCAGCTCTGCAAGTTTTAGCCCAATCTGAAGTAGAATATCCGTTCCTTTTGCATATCTAAGATAACCTACATAGCACAGCTTTAGAATTTCATTATTTAATAGGTCTTTAAAGTAGAAATCATTCTCCTCAATAGTGGATGAAATTAACGCCTTCGCAGAAATACCATATTTTTTAAGCTTTTTTGCTAAATGCGAGCCATTTGTGTAGACGCGCGCCCTTCTTGAAGCCATCAATATCAACAAATATTCAGGAATGTAAAGGGAAATCATTAATAGTTTCTTCATTGGAGACCACTTAATATTGTTTTTCGTAGCATCAATAGTATCTCCAACAAAATGCATAGCAATCTTGCCCTTAAAGACAAATGAAGGAAGCCATGAAAAAGGATCGGGGACTCTTACGTAGAGTAGATCAATATTTTTAAGTTTTTTAAGTTTTTTTATAGCCGTATAATATTCAGGCAGGTATCTTAAAGCACAAATGGCACTCTCCCAATTAGGCAAAGGGTACAAAACTACATTAGAAAGTATACACTCCTTACCAGAAGGTTCCTCGACTTGTGCAACAGGGCACAGCAAAAAGACTTCTTCTGCTAGACTTGCCATAGTCTTAAGGTATTTAAAGTGAACATTGGGCAAAAAAAAGCCTCTATATGACGTGGACATCTGAGCATGCCAACCTGTTAAAATAGCGAGCTTCTTGATTCTTATCACATCACCTTCCAATCTATTTTGAATTTGAATCTTCATAAAACAAATACTGAGGAAGGAACCTTATCCCAAATAACCTTTTTCGCTCTGCGATACCGCATTGTAAAAAGCCAGTTTTTGCTATGCCCTTCTTTGAAGACGAATTCTCTGGCTTGCAGAAAATGTAATACTTAATTTCTGGATCCGAACAAATATTGCCAAGAACTGCAGGATAAATTCCCTTGCCTCTACAATCTTCCTTTGTCCAACAAGGGCCGATCACAATTTCTTTTTTGTTAATGAAAGGATAACTAAATCCCCTTCCAGAACAATAAGAATAATGAATTAATTGATTATTTTTATCCAAAACTCCAATTATGATAAATTCTTGATTTAAGATATATTTCAATATATATTTCATAACAACATATATAGAAATGACTTTCATTTTAACTGCCATATGGAGATTTTTAATAATAATTAATCTTCCAAACGGTAATGAAACATCCAATGGTTTTGCTCCGTATCGAGAAAATAGTAAATAGTAATTATCTTTATTCATATGTTTATCTAGCAGACCTTCTTATATCTTCTAATTCAAGGACGGCTTTTATCCGAAAATCAAGCTTTGAAGCAATCTTTTTAAAAGGATAAATTGCTCTTATGCATACTTCCATCTTAGGTGTATATTTTATATACAATGTTGAATATTGTTTGAAGAAGCCAAATTTCTTAATCAAAAATTCTTGAATACCAGTATTATGTATAATACTTCTCCATCCATCATTTACATAGTTGATTTTTTCAATTTCAAGATAGTTTCTATTCATAGTATCAATAAGTGCATATACTGGATAATATTTTAAATATTTAGGAGATAGTTTTATCATCCAATATGTAACTTCTTCTTTACCATATACATTGTTTATAGAAAATCCAGCTAGCTCTTTATTTACAAAACACCCCCAGCAATGTACTATATCTTCATAGTCCTGATAAAGAGCTATTTTATTTTCAAATAGATTGCTATCCCATATTTCACCTCTATAATCTTTGTATCTCATAAAGGCATCTCTATAGACTTGCCATCCATTTTTCGATAGCCATTTAGCTGAAATTCGTTCTACTTGGCAATTTGCATAACTTCTTTTGAATTGGCTTCGTATTTTAGACGGATATTTATCATATGATTCGTATCTGTTTGCAATAACAGCGTACCAGGTTTTAGGAGAATTATATGAAAAACCATTAGTAGTTAGCAATATATTTTGTTTAAGACAAGCCATAACTCTGTCCTCATCCGCTTCTGACAACGTATAATCATCACTAATAGGGCCATACGATCTAATCGCTCCATTATAAACCCTGTATATTTTTTCATTAGCTAATGTATAATTCTCAGCCTTTTCTTGAAGCAATTTGATATGTCTATTCATATTATAACTTACTTTACTCTTTAGACATAAAGAAATATCATCATTATTCAAGTTTTCCATTAAGCCCCTCTTACTGCAAGAATGCTTATTCTTTTTTAAGAATCATTATATGCTAAATACCACTATGCTCTGGCCCCAATTATACTGGAGCCAGCTTAATAACATATTTCATTATTATCAGCAAAGACATATGGTAATAATCCCATAGAATGATCGAGCACCAGAAACAATCTGAACATGCCACCCTGCCAAGATTGCAAGCTTTTCTAATTTTTTTTGACTCATTGTAAACTGTTTATGCCCTTCATTCAGCTATAAAATAATTATTATAGATGTTTTACCCTTCCAGACTATGGGTATAGAGTCGCAATAATGCATAACCCATCGTAATGATCAAGGAGGCAAAAAATACCTCTATTCGAAATGTTTTTCTTGGCGTATTCTTGTTATATGATGGCAACAACAGATACATAATAGATATTGTAGGCAATGATTGCCTTGGAGACAATATCGACATTAGAGAAAATGCTTGACCAATTTTAAGAAATATGAAAACTAACGCGATATAAAACTGATATATATTCTCTTTTCGATTACGAATAGCTGATATAAGTGAGCTAACCAAGAATGGCAATAAGGAGAAATGAAACAATAATGCAAAAGCAGTATAGTTTATAGTCTCCATATTTTTAAAATTCACAATGAGGGGCGACGGCAAAAACAATGATAAAACAAGGTATATGGGTGGCCCAGCGTACTTGCTTAATCGCGTACCAGTTATAGCTGCATTTGTATCTTCAGTAACAGTCCTGGTTAGCATGGAAGTTAGTCTTGTAGAAAAATAGCCTGAATCTGAACCAAATAGATCAACTTTGAATAGAAAGTCCGCAACATTTGATACAACTACTATCATTACTATTATAATAGTTACATAACTAATAGTCTTGAATGATCTCTTTTTTATGAATAAATAAACTAAAACTATTAATAAAGCGAATATTATCGGGACAATTGTTGCAGCTCTAATGAATATCATCATGAATAAGGAAAAGACTACTTCAATAATTGAAAGCCCACTCCCCTTTAATAGTCCTATACTGCCATCTATCGACATAAGACATAATAATACGAGCAAAGTATCTTTTAATTGTAGAGACGAAAAGACAATTAACAAAGGAGAAAATAAAAAGAATATGGCTGTTTGCTTTGCTGCTTCTATCGAATTAGTCCCTTTAATAATTCTAAAGGCTAAAATACATGTTAGCGATGATACAACAGCATTGCCCAACCTTGGGACATAATAGCTAGTACCAAATATCATCATTAATAGGGCACTAAAATTAGGAAAGCCTGAATAAGTACCTATAGAATAGGGTATATCTGGATATAGCCCAATTCCATTGCTTTTCCATCGCTCTGTTATTGCAATTGCAGACTGGTGATATATGTAATCATCTTTATAAGAAAGAAACGGTATTCCAACATAATGAATTAGAATTTTGCTAAGGATGATAATACTAACTATCCTAATTATTAAAGATGCTGCAAAAATGGTAATAATATAAGTATTAACGTCAAATTTATAGGTAGTATAGTAGAAAAGATAAATAATCACGAATAAGAATCCAGGAAGTACCAAAACTGATATTAAAAAATCTGGAAAATATTGAGAAAATAAAATAGAAACTACCAAGGTGATAGCAATATATATAGTCAAATATTTGACCCATTCGAGCTTTATATCTGAAATCATTTGAAATTGACCGAGAGTATTGATAATTGGCATCTAAGCAGATTAAGTGAATCATTTGCTCCTATCCGCGAGATAAGTGCATAATCAGTATCATTTTGCAACGCCTTTCCATCTACAATAAATGATGCCTTATACAATTTCCTAGATAATTCAATCGAATAATGGCATATATAGGGTAAAGAACCATTAGGAAAGCTGAAATACTTGCATTCTCCAATATGATCGATTATCATCTGTTTACTATTGATCATTTGCCTGTCTATTTCCTTAATATCTTGGTTCTTATGTAAAATGGTGTGATCAAGGGTATGAGATCCAATTGTTACATTTCTTCTATCGAGATCATTCACCATATCCCAATTCATTAACTCTTCAGAATTAAATCGTGCATCTAGTTCATGCCTCTGTTCAACGGAAATACTTTGAATCAATTCTTGGATTGTTTCATCAACTAAGCGCTTATCACTCGTCTTGATTATTGATGTTAATTTTTCAATTGCGCTTCTTTTTTCGTCTGTATTTCTAATTTTATACTTCTTACCTAGGCACGATATATCTATTGATGGCTTATGCGAATATTTTACTATCGATCTTACATAATATGTAGGAATTCGTTTTCTATTTTGAATCAATTCTGGACATATGAATATTGTAAAAGGTAACCCTAGTTCTTCTAGATAGGGCGCAGCAACAAAATAATTATTTTCATAACCATCATCAAAAGTTAGCGCTATATTATCTTTTCTTAATTTGTTAGATTTAACCTGATCTACGATATCATCTAATGAAACTATTGTAAATCTTCGATTCAAGTAGTTTATCTGTTTCTTAAAAATGTGAAATGGAATCTGATTCGCCTGAATTGTCTTATCTACTATAGGCTTATCTGTAATACCATGATAAAAGACTATTCTCGGAGCATTTTGAAAGACTTCAAATATTTCTGGTGCTGGACCTATACCCATGATCTCTGCCAAGAGCTTCTTATATGTCATCCTCTATCTCTCTGTTTTCCTACACTCAAGTGTCCTGATTACTTTTGCTGGATTTCCAGCAACTATTGACCATGATGGAACATCCTTAGTAACTACTGCACCGGCTGCAACGATAGCACCTTCGCCAACTGTTACTCCAGGCATTATGATGCATCCCATACCTAAGCAACAGCCTTTTTTTAGATTAACTTTTTCTTTCTTATAAGGCAATTCATTGTAATCATCCCCGATAAAATAATTGCTAAGATCTCTCCTATGACATAGAATTAGTGTCCGACTGGTTATCCATACACCATCTTCTATAGTAATTAATTTTGCATTACCGACATCATAATATACATCATATCCAATCGATATTTTTCCTCTTATTCTGACCCCAGTAGCCTTCCATAAAAAAGGGCGCATCGATACATGTATTCTGTTCAGAATAATGGAATTCTTCGCTATTTTGAATAGATACCATTTAATTGTTTCATCAATCCTCTTAAAAATGGATTTTATTATTCTTTTCGCAGTCATATTGCTAAGCCCCCTACAGCAATTCTGTCAAGTGATTTTCGCAATCTGGTTACAAAGAAGCTATTGGAGCTCCTTTATGGAATAAACCCCTGCTTGCCGAAACAGATAAAAGAGTGCTTACCGAAGGAGACAAATATTCCTTACCGGAACATATAAAAGATACGTTACCATACCAAGTAAAAAACATCTTGACATTAACATCATGGATCGAGGTAGTCGTTCGGATATTAATTATACTACATAGTGTAGTACCATAACATTTATTTTTGGTGTTTTTTATATATTTCTAGTATTACACTATTAATTGTTTCGTACAACGCATATAATCTCTTACTTCTTTTACTATAAGTACTTGCTCTCATCGCTAGATCATATATTGGCCGAACACTGTAGAGCGATAGCTGAATTCTTGCAACAATTCGAGAAAAAACATTTCGACCTATTTGGCCTCTTTCCTCATTCTGAACATATTCATGAAAAGATTGGCCAAGTATGGAAGAGCATCTTCTTTCAATAATTTCAATATTAAAGAATACAATAAAATCACAAGTACTATCTGCACGAAAAATACCAGAAGGACTGGAAAGATATTCATGAATTTACCAATAAATAAAGAGATAGATGCACTAATAACTGAAGCTAAAATTATCTTCCAAATGTCATTGCAAATTTCGTGAACTTTCAATTCTATAATTCTGCCACCTTCTACAATATAGAAGATAGAAGAAATCATTGTGGTTATTAGGATTCCTATTAATATTGCGAATATACTTTCATTGGATAGAACAATTATAGATATTATTCTAAGGGACTGCCTAATAAGAGATATAATCAGTAGTTTTTTGCTATTTCCTGAAACCTTAAATATATTAGTAAAAACTGAATAGATACATACAAACCATCCGACTAATGTCCATACCCTTAAATATTGAGCAGATTGCAACCATTTCGATCCGAAAATTACTAATATGACAATTTTAGGATTGATGATCACAAATGCTACAATTGGGGTAATAAAAAACATAGTAAATTTCAATACTTCTCTGTAGCCAGCTTTCAATTTGTTAGGATCATTATTTATAGTAGACAATGCTGGATATGTTACCCTTTGAACTACTTTTGTTTCTGTTTGTATTATATAGGAATCAAGTTTTCTTGCTTGAGAAAAATATCCTAGCTCCGACTTTGTATATATTTTCCCGATTATAAATGATTCAAAATTTGTCGCAATTTTATCTAATAAATAAAATAACATTAAGTTCATTCCAAATCTAAAGTGCCTTTTTGCAGAAGATAAGCTAAATTTTGCTAAAGGCACCCATTTGCTCATAACCCATAAAAATATAACCCTAAACAAAGAAGCAAAGAAATAATTGGCTGCTAATGCCCAAATACCAAACCTTAGGAATGCCAGCGAAACAGAAATTAATCCGGCTATAATTGATGAGAATATATTTGCTTTTGCTAATGAATTGAATTTCAATTCTCTTATAAGCCTAGTGTTTTGTACCAATGTCAATGAATTAAATATAATGGTAAGAAACATAACTTTGGAAAGACTTTTGAATATGGCAATATTAAAATAATCAGCAATAAAGCCAGATAATAAAAAGAGTATCAGATATAATACAATAGCAATTATTAAATTAATCCAAAAAACAGTAGAGAAATCTAAGTCTGTAACTTCATGTTCTCGTATCAAAGATTGACTAAAACCACTATCTACAAATATCTCAGATATGGAAGAAAATATCATTACTAATTCGATTGTACCAAAATCTGAAGGGCTCAAGAGCCTCGCAAGGATCATAGTCAGGATCATAGTAATAGCGCCAGCTCCAATTGAGTCAAATGAACTCCATATTATCCCTCTTGCAGTTTTTTGATGGAGGTTCTTCATTATCTTTTCCTAATAACTTTACATGGATTGCCAACTGCTACACAATATGATTCAATATTCTTTGTAACTACTGATCCAGCCCCAATAACGGATCCGTTTCCAATTTTTACGCCATCTAAGATGACAGAATTGGCTCCTATCCAAACATCATTCCCTATTTCAATTCCGATTGAACAAACGCCCTGAGCGCGTATTAATTTTGACTTTTCTCTGAAAATATGATTTGACCCAGCAATAACAACATTTGGGGCAATCATTGTGTAATCACCGAGAATAACTTTACCGAGTATTATTGAGTTTCTATTTATAGAACAATGTTGGCCAATTATAATAGATTCAAAATGCGTCCTAATTTCAACATTCTCTGATATTGTAGAAAAATCTCCTACTGAAATATTACCCAATATTTTGGAATTATCATAAACCCTAATATGGTCTCCGAGAATAATTTTACCAATTATCTGCACATTAGAACCAAGATAAAGATCTTTGGCTTTAAATTTAAAAAATAAAATTCTATATATAAAAGAGATTAAATATCTATACAGTCTTTTTATATTGTATAAAATTTTATTCATATAGCATTCTATAATTTAGATACGATAAGTAATTGTAAATAAACCACCCAACAAACTTTCTAATCCCTTCTTCGACCCTTGTTGAAGGCTTATATCCCACATCTTTCACTAAATCAGCAACATCAGCAGCAGTTCTCGGCACATCTCCTGGCTGCATGGGGTAGAGTTCCTTTTTTGCTTGCTTTCCTAAATATTGTTCCAATAATGCGATACACATTCCTAATTCTACCGGTGTACCATTACCAATATTATATACTCTATAGGGAGCGGTACTACTCTTAGAAGGAGAAGTATCTCCTCCCTTACACGGCTTTGGTAGTGTATCCAGAGTGCGCACTACGCCTTCCACGATATCGTCGATATAGGTAAAGTCCCGGACCATATTCCCATTGTTAAAGAGCTTAATGGGCTTATCTTCAATGATTGCCTTAGCAAAAATGAAGAGCGCCATATCGGGCCTACCCCACGGCCCATACACCGTAAAAAAGCGCAAACCAGTAGTGGGCAATCCAAAAAGGTGGCTATAGGCATGTGCCATAAGCTCGTTGCTTTTTTTTGTTGCTGCATAGAGGCTTATTGGATGATCAACAGTATCGTTCGTGCTAAAGGGGATTTTACTATTGCTGCCATAGACACTCGAAGAACTTGCATACACAAGATGCTCAATGTGATTATGGCGGCAGGCTTCCAAAATATTCAAGAATCCCACTATATTGCTGTCGATATAACTTCTCGGATTCTCAAGGCTATAGCGCACACCTGCCTGCGCCGCAAGATGCACCACACGGTCAAACTTCTCCTCTTTGCAAAGCCGCATGAGGCCTTCACTATCCTCGAGATTCATCCGAATAAAGCTGTAGCCAGGATAGCGCGTACTTTGCACACGGCTATTCCATTTTTCTGCATCCCTCGAAATGCCAGCCTCAGCAAGCCTGGCATACTTGAGATTGACATCGTAATAATTGTTGATATTGTCGATTCCGACGATCGTATCGCCGCGTTCAAGGAGGCGCTTTGCTACATGGAAGCCGATGAATCCCGCAGTTCCTGTGACGAGCACTTTCATACTTCAGAGCCTTCCATCCACCATTTTGCGCGGTAAGACGCCTTTTACATCGAACACAATGGCGTTGCCATTCTGCATACTTGCAATATCAAGATTCGAAAACTCCCGATGCGCCACCGCAAGAACAATTGCATCATAATGACCAGAAGGCTCAGTAAGAGAAAGGCCATATTCACGCAGCACCTCTTTAGAATCAGCCCATGGATCCCAAATCTGCACATTACAGCCAAACTCTTTAAGCTCCTGCACAATGCCAACTACCTTTGAGTTGCGGATATCAGGACAATTCTCCTTAAACGTAATGCCCAGTACCAAAACTCGTGCGCCATCGATCTTTTGCCCCTTGCCGATCATCAGTTTGACCACGCGATTCGCCACATACATTGGCATATTGTCGTTGAGCCTGCGACCTGCAAGAATGATCTCTGGATAATAGCCTGCAGCCTGTGCCCTATAGGTCAAATAAAAGGGATCCACACCAATGCAATGACCACCCACAAGACCGGGTCTAAAAGGCAAAAAGTTCCATTTGGTGCCTGCCGCAGCCAGCACCTCTTGCGTGTCGATACCAAGCTTATTAAAGATCATGGCAAGCTCGTTGACAAACGCGATATTGATGTCGCGCTGGCTATTCTCAATGACTTTTGCCGCTTCAGCCACTCTAAGGGAGGAAGCCTTAAACGTACCTGCTTCAATGATGCTCCGATAGAGCTCATCGACCTTTTCGGCGGCCTCTGGAGTAGAACCTGAAGTGATCTTTTTGATCTTGGTTACCGTGTGCTCCTTGTCCCCTGGATTGATACGCTCGGGCGAGTAACCGCAGAAAAAATCCACATTGAATTTAAGCCCGCTCTCGCGCTCAAGGATTGGTACACATTCCTCTTCTGTACAGCCAGGATAGACCGTTGACTCATAGATGACGATGTCGCCTTTTTTAAGCACCTTGCCTACTGTAGTGGTGGCCGAAATCACCGGACTCAGGTCTGGTGCGTTGTGCTCATCGACTGGCGTAGGAACTGTCACGATAAAGCGATTGCAGTCTGCTAAATCGCGGTAGTCCGTTGTAAATCGCAAGAGGCGCGCTGCAGAAAGCTGCTCAGGGCTTGTCTCTAAGGTCGAATCCTTACCCGCTCTAAGTTCTGCGATCCGTGATTCTTTAAGATCGAAACCAACGACGTCGTACTTCTTACCAAACTCCACTGCGAGCGGTAGGCCTACATAGCCTAGCCCAATGATGCCGATTTTTAGCATAAAGTGTCCTTCTAAAACGGATTCATGAGATATCTAAAAAATGACCATGTAAATCCAAGATAGAATCAATCGGAACCAGGGACTTGCGGACTTCTCTTGGCTTTCTTAAAGATCCCCAAAGTATATGCCCTACAAAACTCATACGACTGCAGCCTAAGCACCTTGCTAAAACCAAAGAATGCTGCCACCGACAATAACCCTACAATTGCTATCTTTACTGCGAGTATGACAAACGTATTTAGAGAAGCTGCAGAGGCGTTCTGGAAATAGGGCAAAGAAAAATAGCAGATAAGTGCGATAGGAATAGCGCTCACCAGTGTCTTTCCTGCTTCGATGAGCAGCTCTTTAGAGAATGGATTAATATACTTCCGTATAAGAACCACATAGAGGGTAAAGCTCAATACCATGACGATGGAAGTGGCCAGGGCAATACCCCCTGCACCCAGGAACTTCGAGAGCACGAGGTTCAGTACAATATTCAACCCCACCGATATAGCGCTGATAATGACGGGCGTTGTCGTGTTCTTGAACGAGTAGAACACCTTGGACATGATAGGGCATATTGCATGAGCAAAAAGCCCGAGGACATACATTTTAACCACAAAAGACGTCAGCGCCGTCGCCTTGGGATCGAAAGCCCCACGTTCAAAAAAGAGCTGCACAATCGGCTCAGACAAGAAAAAGATAAAAAAGGTTGCGGGAATCATGAGGTAGAAAGAAATGCTCATTGTCTGCTCAAGGCGGGAGCGATACTCAGCCTTGCCTGCGTCGGTTAAAGCAAGCTCGGAAAACGTTGGGAAGACGGCAGTTGCA
>Ga0208825_1002339_pt1 | contig 12653 bp, 13 predicted proteins | sample AD_UKC113_MetaG_FD_184450 | JGI IMG/M metagenome (GOLD analysis project Ga0208825, IMG submission 184450) | Active sludge microbial communities of municipal wastewater-treating anaerobic digesters from Hong Kong - AD_UKC113_MetaG (SPAdes)... | ecosystem: Engineered > Bioreactor > Anaerobic >...
TTAGATCATATCTCTGTTCTTCGAAATGATTTCATATATACATAGGCACGCTGAAACTGTAGTAGAAACAGGCTGGTTCTCTGTAGGATATACTTGAGTTTCCATTCCTCATAGGTACGGTAAGAACTTGACCGCGCGTGTGACGTTTATTCATCCACTTATACTGTTTCCATTCCTCATAGGTACGGTAAGAACCATGCGCTTGATTTCCATCAAAATCTCTCCCTTCATTGTTTCCATTCCTCATAGGTACGGTAAGAACAGGAAATTTTTGGTAATCCGTTGGTAAATTCTGGATATGTTTCCATTCCTCATAGGTACGGTAAGAACTGTACCTTCGGAAAATACTTATACAAACCTTTACATGTTTCCATTCCTCATAGGTACGGTAAGAACTTGGTATATTGACGAAAAAACGGGTGATTGGATGAAATGTTTCCATTCCTCATAGGTACGGTAAGAACGTTTTGCATACACTGAACGGTTGGTGTCTGGAGTTTCCATTCCTCATAGGTACGGTAAGAACCGATTGTGTCCGAGTAAACATCGTATTTTGTCATGGGTTTCCATTCCTCATAGGTACGGTAAGAACTTTTCGGAGATTTCAACAAACGGTATAACCCCTTCGGTTTCCATTCCTCATAGGTACGGTAAGAACGATATTTTGTTCGGATTCAACGGTATTTACGATAGAGGTTTCCATTCCTCATAGGTACGGTAAGAACGGAATCTTACACCAATTCGTGTGTTTGCCGTTTTAACGTTTCCATTCCTCATAGGTACGGTAAGAACCAGCAAAGCAATTGACTCGATACAGCATATCTGTAAGTGTTTCCATTCCTCATAGGTACGGTAAGAACTTGGGGCTTTGGCCCCCGCAATTCAAAAGGGGGTTGGTTTCCATTCCTCATAGGTACGGTAAGAACTAAGAGGCGGAGTAACGAGCTATGATGTAAAGGAAAAGTTTCCATTCCTCATAGGTACGGTAAGAACCAGTTGTGGAACAGCTTAGAAAAAGACTAGATGGTCGTTTCCATTCCTCATAGGTACGGTAAGAACCTTTAAGCTAGCTGATGCAACATGGAATTGGGTTGGTTTCCATTCCTCATAGGTACGGTAAGAACATTCTGGGATATGTACTTCTCTACTTCCTCTTTTGTCGTTTCCATTCCTCATAGGTACGGTAAGAACGAGCGACAACTCAACGCCAAGGTTATTTGGAGGAATGTTTCCATTCCTCATAGGTACGGTAAGAACTTGTGCCTCCTTTTTACTTATCCTGAAATATTTTTTTGTTTCCATTCCTCATAGGTACGGTAAGAACGCAACGGTTTATGTGCTGAATTTACAAAACCATCGGTGTTTCCATTCCTCATAGGTACGGTAAGAACCAACGCTGTCGGTATTGTAGCAATCACTTTTACGTTGTTTCCATTCCTCATAGGTACGGTAAGAACGGTATAACTGCTTCGGGGTCTGTTGATTGGTCGCTTGTTTCCATTCCTCATAGGTACGGTAAGAACGTATGATTGAAGCTGATTTCACTTATTATGTTCCTTGTTTCCATTCCTCATAGGTACGGTAAGAACAATCCAGCCATTTCTGAAACACAACAAACTTCAACAATGTTTCCATTCCTCATAGGTACGGTAAGAACCCTAAACACGGTTGGAGGTAGCTAATGGCATCGTAGGTTTCCATTCCTCATAGGTACGGTAAGAACAGAGTGTCATGACCAGTCTAACGTAGCCCGATGGAAAGTGTTTCCATTCCTCATAGGTACGGTAAGAACACAAAACCGCGCAATTTTGTCAAACTCTACAGCAAGTTTCCATTCCTCATAGGTACGGTAAGAACGAGTACAAAAGAAAAGGACTTGAGCGCGGATATGCGATGTTTCCATTCCTCATAGGTACGGTAAGAACGGAATTTGCATCATCTTGATCACTCCTCGAATATAAGTTTCCATTCCTCATAGGTACGGTAAGAACCACTAACTAACGCACAACAATATCTCAATACAGTTAGGTTTCCATTCCTCATAGGTACGGTAAGAACAAGATGTTGCAAAGATGCTTGGAGTTACGAGGCGAGCAGGTTTCCATTCCTCATAGGTACGGTAAGAACTCTTGGAGTGTTTCGTGTGATGCGTTGATGATTGAGTTTCCATTCCTCATAGGTACGGTAAGAACTATAAATATGCTTTTGGTGATAGTAAAAAAATGAAAAGTTTCCATTCCTCATAGGTACGGTAAGAACACATGTTCCATCATCTTTTAACACTCGATACACTTCATGTTTCCATTCCTCATAGGTACGGTAAGAACCCTTTTTCCTCCAGTACCGCCTTGCGTAGAGCCATGTTTCCATTCCTCATAGGTACGGTAAGAACCATCACCAGTCATATCAAGATTTGTTGTTGAATCATAGTTTCCATTCCTCATAGGTACGGTAAGAACGAGTTTTGAGTGTAAATGGATTAAACAATAAAAAAAGTTTCCATTCCTCATAGGTACGGTAAGAACTGTCAGTACCGATTCAAGTAAAACGCTATTTATGGCGTTTCCATTCCTCATAGGTACGGTAAGAACGTGAGAATAACAAAGACCTTGAGAAGAAAATCGAACGTCGTTTCCATTCCTCATAGGTACGGTAAGAACGCTATTAAATACACCAACTTTGAGCGTTGTAAGTTTGTTTCCATTCCTCATAGGTACGGTAAGAACGGATTGTTGGCCGCTTATCGGCGAGCGATAGCCAAGTTTCCATTCCTCATAGGTACGGTAAGAACGAAATTCAATGGCCCGAAGCAACCAGATGGTTTTGGGTTTCCATTCCTCATAGGTACGGTAAGAACTTTCACACCGTTCCAAAGCCCACCAAACACTTCCTGTTTCCATTCCTCATAGGTACGGTAAGAACCGTGATTCGAGCTTTCCGTGTGTACTTCCATATCGATGTTTCCATTCCTCATAGGTACGGTAAGAACTCAATTGAGAACTTGTTCGCAATGGCTTTGCCTTGGAAAGTTTCCATTCCTCATAGGTACGGTAAGAACAGAAAGCTTGGACGTGGAGGTATACTTAGATTTAGAACGTTTCCATTCCTCATAGGTACGGTAAGAACACATGGCATTACTGTATCTGGGGGTGATGATATTACTTGTTTCCATTCCTCATAGGTACGGTAAGAACTTTGTCTTCGATAATCTGAATGATTTGCTTGTCATCAAGTTTCCATTCCTCATAGGTACGGTAAGAACTGCCTCCCCAACCAGTGCAAGAGTCGGTCTTGTGAGTTTCCATTCCTCATAGGTACGGTAAGAACGTTTTTTTACCACTTGCAACATCATCAAAGAACCTCACGTTTCCATTCCTCATAGGTACGGTAAGAACTATGTTGTTTCTACCGCTTCACGAGTAGTAATATAGTTTCCATTCCTCATAGGTACGGTAAGAACGATCTTTGAACAGATGTAATATCACTCCGTACTGACGGTTTCCATTCCTCATAGGTACGGTAAGAACGAAGCAACACTTCAAAAAGTTTCGGAAGTACTTGGTAGTTTCCATTCCTCATAGGTACGGTAAGAACGGTATTTCCAGAATCTGACACACATTGTGCAATATATGTTTCCATTCCTCATAGGTACGGTAAGAACCACGCTTCTGAATTTGAACCGTATATGGTTGAAGTTGCGTTTCCATTCCTCATAGGTACGGTAAGAACTTTTATGCTATCCCAATTAGATATTACTACAGGTGGTTTCCATTCCTCATAGGTACGGTAAGAACTCACAGTTGGAGCAACAGCAAACATACTAGAAATCAAGTTTCCATTCCTCATAGGTACGGTAAGAACCCATTGTAGAACTCAGGGATCGAACAACGAAATCGTGTTTCCATTCCTCATAGGTACGGTAAGAACCCAAGCTGCATCGAAGTAGTTTTGTACATACCCAGGGTTTCCATTCCTCATAGGTACGGTAAGAACCGATTTACGAATTTGTATATTTGGAATGCAAAAATGTTTCCATTCCTCATAGGTACGGTAAGAACGGAATAGTGTCAATCCTCAGACAATTCAAGAGATTCAAGTTTCCATTCCTCATAGGTACGGTAAGAACGGTTTTTCAATATGGTAATGTTTGTTTCATCCAGTAGTTTCCATTCCTCATAGGTACGGTAAGAACTCAAACGGTAGTGTCTAATCTCCAAGATCTGAATTGTTTCCATTCCTCATAGGTACGGTAAGAACTCAAAAATTGGTGGATATTTGAATGTGATTCTTCCTATGTTTCCATTCCTCATAGGTACGGTAAGAACGATACAATCTGTGTCCCATTATAATACTTCATATCGGGTTTCCATTCCTCATAGGTACGGTAAGAACTAATGTTTGTGGCATGTACAATAAACGGTGTATCAATGTTTCCATTCCTCATAGGTACGGTAAGAACTGTATTATTTGCGAAAGCTGTACCGAATGTAAAAAGTTTCCATTCCTCATAGGTACGGTAAGAACTGACTCAAACGGTACAGTCGATACTTTCGCAAATGGTTTCCATTCCTCATAGGTACGGTAAGAACCATAACTTTTGCCACCACCCATTCCAGAAGTCATCATAGTTTCCATTCCTCATAGGTACGGTAAGAACTATTAACACCTCACATCACTTTTTTTTTGAAACAAAGTTTCCATTCCTCATAGGTACGGTAAGAACCCCATATTCACCATATCAGTCACAGTTGGAGAAACAGGTTTCCATTCCTCATAGGTACGGTAAGAACGTAGAGGTTGCCAAAGTTTTCGTTGCTTCAGGAGCATCGTTTCCATTCCTCATAGGTACGGTAAGAACAGGAGCATCAACTGTGAGTTTTCCCCAACCCGGACTACTGTTTCCATTCCTCATAGGTACGGTAAGAACCATTGTAGAACTCAATGATCTAACGACGAAATCGTTGTTTCCATTCCTCATAGGTACGGTAAGAACTTGGTTTTGTTATTGGATTTTCTGAAAATTATGTTTGTTTCCATTCCTCATAGGTACGGTAAGAACCAAACTTTGCCCACGTAGAAAGTGCAGCCGCACCAAGTTTCCATTCCTCATAGGTACGGTAAGAACTGGGGAAAACTCACAGTTGATGCTCCTCCGTCTGGTTGTTTCCATTCCTCATAGGTACGGTAAGAACTCATTCGCGCTTTCCGTGTACATCTGAATATCGATGTTTCCATTCCTCATAGGTACGGTAAGAACTCAGATTGCACTTTCAGGTACTTATTCCGCTCCTGCGTTTCCATTCCTCATAGGTACGGTAAGAACTTTCAAATGCCGCTTGAACATCACTCAAATTTCGAAGTTTCCATTCCTCATAGGTACGGTAAGAACGCTTGAAGAGATGAAAGAAGAGCTTGTCAAAATTTGTTTCCATTCCTCATAGGTACGGTAAGAACAATACAGAGATGTACAAATTGACGGGTATCTTTGGGTGTTTCCATTCCTCATAGGTACGGTAAGAACCCAAAAACGCGATGAAAACACGAAATTTGCTTCATGTTTCCATTCCTCATAGGTACGGTAAGAACCAGCAAAATCATGTGATAATGCACGACACCTCTTTTCTGGTTTCCATTCCTCATAGGTACGGTAAGAACGCTACTTGATATTTAGGAAGTAGGTGAACTTATGCCAAGTTTCCATTCCTCATAGGTACGGTAAGAACGTTTCACTGTCTTGCCAAAGTGGAAAGACCTGAAATAGTTTCCATTCCTCATAGGTACGGTAAGAACGTTCTTTGTCTCTGTTGCCCGCCTTAATCTCAACTTGTTTCCATTCCTCATAGGTACGGTAAGAACGATGGCTCAGTTTTTTCAGTCTATAAAAAAGGCGGAAGGTTTCCATTCCTCATAGGTACGGTAAGAACCCATCGAAAATCACCTTTATCCAAATCCTATACTTAGGTTTCCATTCCTCATAGGTACGGTAAGAACAAGGCACAACAAGTGAAGGAGATGAGGTATAATGGCGTTTCCATTCCTCATAGGTACGGTAAGAACTGTAAAGACAAGGTCATAGTAGTTCTGTCGTACTTCAGTTTCCATTCCTCATAGGTACGGTAAGAACGGGTGAAGTGGATACTAACAAAGGTGTAAATAGTCGTTTCCATTCCTCATAGGTACGGTAAGAACTGGCAAGTCATACACCGTGGCACAGTTTCTTATCATAGAGTTTCCATTCCTCATAGGTACGGTAAGAACCCTGTAACAGATACCTCGGATGAATCTTCAGTTCCTGTTTCCATTCCTCATAGGTACGGTAAGAACTAGAAGCGACGGTAGAACCGAAGGAAGCGACAAGAAAGTTTCCATTCCTCATAGGTACGGTAAGAACGCTTGAATAGTTTCATGTTCATCCCTCCTTTTTGATGTTTCCATTCCTCATAGGTACGGTAAGAACCTTGAAAAATCTTGAAAAAATTAGAAACTTAAAGAATGTTTCCATTCCTCATAGGTACGGTAAGAACTCACTTGACACTTATGTTGAAAAATACGCTCAGTTTCGTTTCCATTCCTCATAGGTACGGTAAGAACTCTGTTTACGAAAGGGCATGTATATAAACCTTCTAAAAGTTTCCATTCCTCATAGGTACGGTAAGAACGGTGATTATCTCCTGTTCACTCGGCTCGTATATCAGTTTCCATTCCTCATAGGTACGGTAAGAACTCAAGACGGCTTCTAATATCTTTTTCTCAAAATCGTGGTTTCCATTCCTCATAGGTACGGTAAGAACCAGTCAAGTGTGGGAGAAACAAATTTGTTTCCAGTGTTTCCATTCCTCATAGGTACGGTAAGAACAAAAACGTTGCTCTGAAAATCAGTTTAGAACTTGGCTGTTTCCATTCCTCATAGGTACGGTAAGAACTATACCTTTCCACCACTCTGGAGGTCTTACTGTACCGTGTTTCCATTCCTCATAGGTACGGTAAGAACCCAGATTTAGAATTCTGGAAAGAGCTATTCAAACGTGGTTTCCATTCCTCATAGGTACGGTAAGAACGTGAAGGCGGAAGGCTTTCTGTACTATGGATGGGAGTTTCCATTCCTCATAGGTACGGTAAGAACGAAAGATACAGAGTTGTTGCGCTTGGAGGTATCGTGATGTTTCCATTCCTCATAGGTACGGTAAGAACGAAACTTCCTATTACAAACGCAAGTGCAATACTGATGTTTCCATTCCTCATAGGTACGGTAAGAACTCTTATTTTTATCATCGTATATGTATACATCTTGATAGGTTTCCATTCCTCATAGGTACGGTAAGAACCTTAGAGAAAGAAAAATCAAACTTCCTGCAAATTTAGTTTCCATTCCTCATAGGTACGGTAAGAACTCGAAAAGAAAACCTTGAAAATCACAAAAAAGGAGGAGGTTTCCATTCCTCATAGGTACGGTAAGAACTCAAAAATAGCGGTATAACAAACTGCAACGTTGCAAGTTTCCATTCCTCATAGGTACGGTAAGAACTGTAGTAGTTTCAAACATCATTGCTTCTAAAGTGGTGTTTCCATTCCTCATAGGTACGGTAAGAACCATTTTTTAACTCCGTTACTAAATTTTTCACCTCTTGTTTCCATTCCTCATAGGTACGGTAAGAACAATATAGTATGATAGGGAAGGATAAATTACCAACCAAGTTTCCATTCCTCATAGGTACGGTAAGAACGGTCTTGAAGCATTTCAAATTGACAAAGACTTTTTGAAAGTTTCCATTCCTCATAGGTACGGTAAGAACGATGTGAATAAGAAGCCTTTGAGAAACTTCTTTAAAAAGGTTTCCATTCCTCATAGGTACGGTAAGAACATTTTTACGCTTTTATTTTAAGTGCTCTTAAGAAAGTTTCCATTCCTCATAGGTACGGTAAGAACAGAAAGATTGACTACTATTACATTATCTACGATAGCAGTTTCCATTCCTCATAGGTACGGTAAGAACTACCACCTCCTTGATAAGTTTTGCGTTTTCTCTACTGTTTCCATTCCTCATAGGTACGGTAAGAACTCCATACCGTATGTATACCGTATATATACCCATCCGGTTTCCATTCCTCATAGGTACGGTAAGAACCGTTAATCGTCAAAAGTCCTTTATCCACTGCGTTCAGTTTCCATTCCTCATAGGTACGGTAAGAACGATAAGACTGCCTTCTGTTTTCTTTACCATACTCAGTTTCCATTCCTCATAGGTACGGTAAGAACTTTATATATTAGATGAGTTTTACCGCTCTTATCTTAGTTTCCATTCCTCATAGGTACGGTAAGAACCTCTTGACGGTCAATTTTAATAACAAGGTAATCTAGTTTCCATTCCTCATAGGTACGGTAAGAACCCTCTTGTACTCCGTCAAGGTATTTTTTTTGAAACTTGGTTTCCATTCCTCATAGGTACGGTAAGAACTAATCGCAACCGCCTTGCCTATCGGATGCTCGTGTTCGTTTCCATTCCTCATAGGTACGGTAAGAACTATCGCAGCTGCGGCAAAAATAGCTCTTGGTATCGCAGTTTCCATTCCTCATAGGTACGGTAAGAACTCGAGCAGTAACGGTCTTCCTGCGTTCGATGAGCCTGGTTTCCATTCCTCATAGGTACGGTAAGAACGATTTTGGTTTTAACAATCCAAGCGCTCTGGTGAAAGGTTTCCATTCCTCATAGGTACGGTAAGAACTTTATACGTTTGTTATCACGCGGCAGAAAAGAAGCGGTTTCCATTCCTCATAGGTACGGTAAGAACCCAAAGTACGTTGTTAGGTACCGTACCTAAGAAGGGTTTCCATTCCTCATAGGTACGGTAAGAACTGCTATTTGCAATACCAACGTCAATTAAATCACCAAGGTTTCCATTCCTCATAGGTACGGTAAGAACTATCAACCGCAAAGACTCCTGTTTCACTATCATTATGTTTCCATTCCTCATAGGTACGGTAAGAACCCTTTGCTGTCCCTCGTGTGTAGAACATTACCTCTCTGTGTTTCCATTCCTCATAGGTACGGTAAGAACTCAAATCCGTTTTGCTCTAACCATTCTTTCACTTCGTGTTTCCATTCCTCATAGGTACGGTAAGAACCGAGTATCGCAATGTTACGGTCGTACAAAGGGATATTGTTTCCATTCCTCATAGGTACGGTAAGAACTAGCAGACGAAATGAACACAATCGTTATTGAACAATGTTTCCATTCCTCATAGGTACGGTAAGAACCGTGGCAACTCGATTGTTTGGTCGACTTTGTGCTCTGTTTCCATTCCTCATAGGTACGGTAAGAACCAAAATTTCCAATGCCAGAGGAATTAGAAGATGCTTGTTTCCATTCCTCATAGGTACGGTAAGAACCAATGCAGATGTACGACTTGTACTACGGCAAGCAGTTTCCATTCCTCATAGGTACGGTAAGAACTACCAAAATTCGGTATAATTTCGGTAAAGGGGCGGTGTTTCCATTCCTCATAGGTACGGTAAGAACAATTACGTAAGAAACGGCAAGGTAACGGATGAGATGTTTCCATTCCTCATAGGTACGGTAAGAACGGAAATCAGACCAGTATATGAAAAACAAAGGATACAAAGTTTCCATTCCTCATAGGTACGGTAAGAACAGATATGGGGCAAGAAAGAAGCTCAAAAGGCGGTAGGTTTCCATTCCTCATAGGTACGGTAAGAACCTCCTTCGTGTATTCCTTGATGAACTACCATTCTCTGTTTCCATTCCTCATAGGTACGGTAAGAACACAAAATATCTATCAGAAGGTCTATGGATGATGTAGTTTCCATTCCTCATAGGTACGGTAAGAACAGGTATACAAGAAAGGAGGAAGGGGAAATGTTTGAGAGTTTCCATTCCTCATAGGTACGGTAAGAACTCTTGTTGGCTCTTACTTGCCTACCGTCCACGTAGTACGTTTCCATTCCTCATAGGTACGGTAAGAACTACTTGAAGAGAACATGGAAGCGATGCAAACGCTTAGTTTCCATTCCTCATAGGTACGGTAAGAACACGTGTGCGTTGGTAACAGAGCAAGGTCAAGCCTGTTTCCATTCCTCATAGGTACGGTAAGAACAGTTACATCGGTAAGAAATCTAAATATGTATACTTGTTTCCATTCCTCATAGGTACGGTAAGAACTGTGAAAGACAAGGTGATATTGATAGACCGGCATAAGTTTCCATTCCTCATAGGTACGGTAAGAACCGGTTTAACCACGAATGGTGAGGCAAATAAATTCAAGTTTCCATTCCTCATAGGTACGGTAAGAACCTTTGCGTAAATACTCCTTGAAGTGTCTGGGAACGGTTTCCATTCCTCATAGGTACGGTAAGAACAGGCAGAAGAGCAAGCGATAATTCAACTCATGTTAGATTGTTTCCATTCCTCATAGGTACGGTAAGAACTCAAAAGTTTCATATTAGACCACCTCCTCAAAAAGTTTCCATTCCTCATAGGTACGGTAAGAACCGAATAACTCGATATGTAATTCATCGTCACCGACACGTTTCCATTCCTCATAGGTACGGTAAGAACTGTGTTTCTCGATCCAGAAGGAAGGCGGTATCCGTAGTTTCCATTCCTCATAGGTACGGTAAGAACTTAATACGTGAGACTTTGGTATGGCATATTTTCCCATGTTTCCATTCCTCATAGGTACGGTAAGAACTGGAGACTTCACAAACGGTTATATTATCCTTGACAGAGGTTTCCATTCCTCATAGGTACGGTAAGAACTTTTGAAGCGAGGTGGTAATTACGGCTCAAATAATGTTTCCATTCCTCATAGGTACGGTAAGAACTTTAGAGCTCTTGCAAGAAAGGTAACCGTTGGTACGGAGTTTCCATTCCTCATAGGTACGGTAAGAACGTAAAAATGTATATTGACAATTTTCTTTGAATTTTGTAGTTTCCATTCCTCATAGGTACGGTAAGAACTGAATGAAGTTTCAATGAAGATCGATACACTGAGTGAAGTTTCCATTCCTCATAGGTACGGTAAGAACCGCCAACTGCTGTTGATCTTTCTGCACTCTTCGATGTTTCCATTCCTCATAGGTACGGTAAGAACAGCGTGAGGATGAGAAAAGATTTTTTATTCGTAGAAGTTTCCATTCCTCATAGGTACGGTAAGAACAAATTTGGCGTTCTGTGACTTATTGAAGGTGGTAAAAGTTTCCATTCCTCATAGGTACGGTAAGAACGTATGAAGTCTCGTTTGATTGATGTTGGAAGAGTGATGTTTCCATTCCTCATAGGTACGGTAAGAACAGTGTTCAAGTAGATCTGTCCCCTGTTGTTCAGTCTGGTTTCCATTCCTCATAGGTACGGTAAGAACGCTGGTTTTTGGTCCGCGTTCATCGTAAACTGGATGAGTTTCCATTCCTCATAGGTACGGTAAGAACTGGCAAGTGGAATTTTTGGTGTAGCTCCATCCGTGACGTTTCCATTCCTCATAGGTACGGTAAGAACTATACATATATTTTTTAACTCACTTGTGGGACGACGAGTTTCCATTCCTCATAGGTACGGTAAGAACGTTATAAACAATTGGTATGACGTAGATTATGGTGAGTTTCCATTCCTCATAGGTACGGTAAGAACGATGAACGCGGACCAAAACACAGTATACACAGAAAGTTTCCATTCCTCATAGGTACGGTAAGAACCGTTGGGATGAGGATTATAAAAATTGTGATTGGTATGGTTTCCATTCCTCATAGGTACGGTAAGAACTTAGAACGAGAGAAGAAAACCTAAAGAAGAAACAGGTTTCCATTCCTCATAGGTACGGTAAGAACACTCGTTCCACAGTGCCAAGCAACATCTTCGTCTCTAAGTTTCCATTCCTCATAGGTACGGTAAGAACTTACACTTGGATTCTTTGGAACTGGTACAAAAAAGTTTCCATTCCTCATAGGTACGGTAAGAACCCTTGCATTGGGAGTCGCCTTCCCTTCCTCCCAGATGGTTTCCATTCCTCATAGGTACGGTAAGAACTATTACAAAATATTGTTTTCGGGCTGTTGTTTTTTTGTTGTTTCCATTCCTCATAGGTACGGTAAGAACTTAAATCTTGTGACTTGCTCAATGCGGATTCTACAGTTTCCATTCCTCATAGGTACGGTAAGAACACGAAATTGAACAAGCCAATTTAACACAAAAATTCTGTTTCCATTCCTCATAGGTACGGTAAGAACATATTGACAAGATATTGACAAGGAATATTTTTTGTGTGTTTCCATTCCTCATAGGTACGGTAAGAACCTTAACATTCGTATATACAGTTTTTCTCTTATCCTTGGTTTCCATTCCTCATAGGTACGGTAAGAACTGAGGGGTGGTTGATATGGTTCTGCTTTTTTCGGGGTTTCCATTCCTCATAGGTACGGTAAGAACAAATAAGACTAGCATGAATATTATATCAAAATAAACACTAATTAGTCAAGCAAGTTTTAGAATCTATCGTTCATTATTCTGATAATATTTATTATAAGCCTGTTTGTGATTATAAGGTGGGATCTGTCGATCTTCCATAGTTTTAGTGTTTTTATAGATCGACAGACTTTAATGATAATCTTCTATAAGAGAAGAAATGATCTCATTGGACGTGT
>Ga0208825_1002340_pt1 | contig 12650 bp, 12 predicted proteins | sample AD_UKC113_MetaG_FD_184450 | JGI IMG/M metagenome (GOLD analysis project Ga0208825, IMG submission 184450) | Active sludge microbial communities of municipal wastewater-treating anaerobic digesters from Hong Kong - AD_UKC113_MetaG (SPAdes)... | ecosystem: Engineered > Bioreactor > Anaerobic >...
GGCGCGGTGCGGGTCCATGGTGTGGGCCAGGCGCTCGCTGCCCACCTGCATGAAGTGCCGGTAGTCGCCCGAGGTGGCGACGGCCAGCTCCTGCAGTTCCAGCACGCCGTGCGCGCTGCGCAGGCCGGCGATGGGGCTTTCCAGCGCCACGGCCCAGGGCTGGCCATCGGCCTGGTTGCCCAGGGCACGCAGTTCGCCGTCGAGCGCGGCCAGCGCGTGGTTCACGCCATGCTGCCGCAGCACGTCGGACATCCGATCGACCGCGTAGCCCTTGGCGATGCCGCACAGGTCGAGCTGCAGCGGCGCGTGCTTGCGCACGCGGCCGTTGGCCAAGTCGAGTTCGAGGCGCTGGTGCGCCGGGCGGTGCGTGGCCTGCGTGGCAGCGCGGATGGCGGCGGCCTCAGGCGCGTCGCGCGCGGCGCCAAAACCCCAGGCGTTCACCAGCGCACCCACCGTGGGATCGAACGCGCCGCCGCTGTCGCGCGCGACCTTCAGCGCGCGCGCCAGCACGGTCGTGATCTCGGGCGGCAGCGCCACCCATTCGTCCGGTGCGGCGCGGTTCAGACGCATCAGGTCGCTGCCTGGCTTCCAGGGCGACATCTGCCGGTCGACCTGCTGGACCGCTGCCGCCAGCGCGTGCTGCAGGGCAGCTTGATCCAGCGCGGGATCTGCATCGCACAGCACCGACCAGCGCGTGCCCATGGTCGGGCCGTGCAGACGCGCGCGCACCAGAGGGTCAGAAGGTGTCTTCGGCATAGCGTCTATGGGCCTTGAGCTGCTGCACGCTCAGGCCCACGGTGCCCAGGATGGCGTCCAGCGCCTGCGCCACGCCGCGCGCCATGGCCTGGCTGCCGCACACGCGCACGATCGCGCCGCCCGAGATGAGTTTGCGCAGCCGCGCCGCGTCGCGCTTGAGCGCGTCCTGCACGTAGCCGCCGCCCTGGGGCGTGCGCGAGAACGTGGTGTTCAGGCTGGCCAGGCGCTGCTCATCCAGCCAGCGCTGCAGGTCGGCTTCGAAGAAATAGTCCAGCGCAGGGTCGCGCACGCCGTAGTACAGGTGCATGGGCGCGCGCCCGGCGTTGCCGCGGATGAAGCCCGCCAGCGGCGCCACGCCCGTGCCGGCGCCAATCAGCATCACCGGGCGGCGCGTGGCGCCCAGCGTGAAGGCGGGGTTGGGCCGGATGAAGGCCTGAATGCGCGCGCCCGGCTGCAGGCCGTGCAGATAGCCCGAGCACACGCCGCCGGCGCGCCGGCGCACGCAGATTTCGACAAAGCCGTCGCGCGAGCTGCTGGCCAGCGAATACAAGCGCGGCGCGGCGCCATCGGGCGGCAGCACGCCCAGCAGGTCGCCAGCCGCAAAGCGCGGCAGTGCGCGGCCGGTGATGCGAGCCAGCCAGCCTACCTGCGGCCACTTGAAGCGCAGGATGGCTGCCGGCTCGCCGGCGCCGCCCGGGTAGTCCTGGCGCGACACCAGTTCGAGCTCGCTCGTGCGCGGGATGCGCGGGCGATAGCGCAGCGCCAGCGGCTCGCCCAGCGCCTGGCCGACCTGCTCGCCCCAGCGCACAAACTCCTGCGCCGATTGCTGGTGGATGCGGGCCAGCGGTACCAGGGTGGTCCAGCCGCGTTCGCGCAGTGCCGCGTCCAGCGCCTCGGCATAGGCGCAAAAGGCGCCGAACTGGCGGTCGCCAAAGCCCAGCACCGTGACGCGGGCCGGCGTGGCCGGCGTACGCGCGATGCGCTTGAGCGCGTGCGCTGCGTGGGCCGGCGCCTGGCCATCGCCGTAGGTGGCGGCCAGCACGAAGACCTGCCTGGCGCTGGCCGGCACCGCAAAGCCTTCCAGGCCCGCGGTGTGCACCCGGTGCCCGCCCTGCACCAGCGCCGCGTGCAACGCCTGGGCAAAGCCCCAGGTCGAGCCGTTCTCGCTGGCCACGAAGATCAGCGTGTCGGCCTGTGCGGGCGCGCTGTTGCTGGCCAGGTGCGGCCGCTGGCGGCGTGCCTGCCACCACAGCATCCCGCCCGTGACCCAGAACATCGGGATGCACAGGCCAGCCAGCCCCAGCACCGGCGCCCAGACCCAGGCGCCTTCGCCGGTGTGCAGCAGCTGGGCCCAGTCGTTGATGCGCTGGGCGGTGCTGGCCGGCTGCCAGGCCAGCGTCTGGCCACTGTGGCGGTCGATCCAGCCCTGACCCTGCGCGGTGGTGACCTGCCAAGTGTCGGCCGGGTCGTCGATGGACGGGAAGTTGAGCTTGCGCAGATCACGCAGCGGCAGTTCGCGCAGCAGCGGCAATTGGGCAACGGGCCGTTCGCCGGTCGTGGCGGCGCTGGATGCGACCTCGGGCTCCGGCGCCGCGTCCAGCGTGACCAGGCCGAAGGTGGCCGCGCTCAGGGTCAGGGCCGTGATCGAGGTCAGCAGCAGCACCGCCAGCACCAGGCGTCCGGTGACCCCATGCAGGCGCTGCACCCCCGTGCCGCGCACGCGCCCCCCAAGTTGTCGCCAGCCCCCCAGGCGCCGCGCCAGCAGCACCAGCCCGCTGACGGAGATCAGCCCCATTGCCAGTGCAATGCCCGCCGCGGCCAGACGCCCGGCGTCGCCCAGCAGAAAGCTGCGGTGCAGGTTCTTGAACCAGCGCATCGTGGCCGAGGGCTGGTACGCGCCCAGCACCTGGCCGCTGGCCGGATCGACGCGGCTGGCGCGCGCCTGGCCGTTGTCGAAGGCGTAGACCACCACCTCGCCCGAGGGCAGGCGGCGGATTTCCTCCACGCCGGGCGTGCTGGCCGCGACGCGCTCGGCCAGTTGCGCAACGCTCAGGCCATTGGGCGTGGGCGCGGCCTGCCAGCGCGAGAGCACCGGGTCCAGCGAAAGCACGGCGCCCGTCAGGCCCAGCACCAGCGCGACGGTGCCAGCCACCAGGCCCAGCCAGCGGTGAATCGTTCGCCAGAGCATGGATGTCGTTTACTTGAGTTGATAGCTGAACGACTGGATGTAGGCCTTGCCGGCCTGCGCCTTGCCGGCGCCGGCGGCGGTCAGTGGCACGCGGATGTCGGATGGGCTGTCGCGCATGTCCTCGACCGCGGCGTCCACGTGGATCTCGTAGCCGGCGTCGATCAGCGCGTCGGCCAGATCGGCCGTCACCTTGAGTGTGCGGCCAGCGCCCACGCTGGCGCCGGTCACGCCCTGCAGGCGCTTGGCGTCGCCGGCGGATAGCCGGTTCCAGTCCGCCAGGTGCTTGTAGTACTTGGCCTTGCCGCCGGCCACCCACAGGGTGCCGGCGTAGGCGCCCTTGGCGTCGGTCAGGTACACGGCCAGGTAGGCGCCGTCGCCGCCGTAGTTCTTGAGCTGCGTGCTCAGCGTGACTTCGCGGCTTTGGGCCAGCGCGGGCAGGGCCAGCGCGCCGGCGGCGGCGAGGGTGGTGAGAACGGGCTTTTTCATGATCATTCCTCTCAATTTGATAGCTGCCGGCGCTTGCCCATCAAGCGCTGAAGGCTGATTTGAATAAAAACCTCTTTCATCATTCGACCTGCGCGCGGGGCTTGCTGCCCGGCGTGAAGAGTGGTGACGCGGGGCTGGCGCCCGGCGATGCGGCCGGATCGTTCGGCGCGTGCTCGCGGCGGCGTTCGCGTTCCCGGCCCTGCCGGCTGTCGTCGCTGCCTTCGCGCCACTTCATGCTGACGGGCGCCAAAGTCTCGGGGTCGAGCTTGGCCTTGAAGCGGCGCCCCTCGGCGTCGCGGCCGCGCACTTCGTAGCAGCCGTCGTCGATCTTCAGGCGCTGCAGCTCCCAGCCCTTTTCGGCCGCCATCCGGCGCACCGCTTCGCGCGACTGCCAGCGCTGGATCGGCACGTCGCACTCGTCGCCGGCCCACCCTGGCAGCGCGGCGGCGCCCAGAGTGAGGGCCAGCAGGCCCGGAGCGATGGTTTTGCGGATGTTCATGGTGTTTGCTCCTGGTCAACTCGGTCGATGCAGCCGGGTCTGCGCGGCCCGCCCGGACGGTCTTGCCGCCAGCGGCAGCATGCGCTCCAGCGTGTCGTCGCGCGTCACGTAGTGGTGCCACAGCGCGGCGGCGGCGTGCAGGCCGATCAGGGCGTAGCCCACGTTGCCGATCAGCTCGTGGATGTCCTCCAGGTTCTTGGCCGTGGCCTTGTCGGGCCCGATGAGGGCCGGCAGCTCCAGCCCGAAGAAGGGAATCGGCTGGCCCTTGGCGCTCAGCGTCAGCCAGCCCAGCAGTGGCATCACCAGCAGAAAGCCGTAGAGCGCCCAGTGCATCGCGTGCGCCAGGTGGTCCTGCCAGGCGGGCAGCGCTGGCGTGATGGGCGGCGCGTGCAGGGCCAGGCGCAGCGGCAGGCGCACCAGCACCAGGGCGAACACGGTCAGGCCCAGCATGAAGTGCCAGGTCTTCATCAGATCGTGCGCGGCGCTGCCCTTGGGGTAGATGCCGCGCAACTCGATCAGCGCGTAAACGGCGATCAGCAACAGCAGCGTCAGCCAGTGCACGCCGATCTGCAGGGGGTGGTAATGCTTGCCTTTGGGTTTCATGATGGCTCCGACACTTCTTGCGGCCCGACGTCATGCCGGGCCTGCCACGCATTGTCGGCATGCCGGGTGAATGCTTGCTGAAGCAGGCGTTCATCGTTGGTTCATCGTCCGGTCGGTATAAATCCGGCCCATGAGCTCGTTCTTCATCCTTGGCCTGCGTCGGCTGCTGTCGGCCATGCTGCTGCTGTGCGCGCTTGGCGCCAGCGGGGGGGCGGTGGCGCACGACGATCATGACCTGGCGCGCCAGGCGCTGGAAAGCGGGCAGGTGCTGCCGCTGGCCACCGTGCTGGGCAAGCTGGCGCACGAGGCGCCGGGCCAGGTGCTCAGGGTCGAGTTCGAGCGCGAGGACGGCCGCTTCATCTACGAAATCCGCCTGTTGCAAAACGACGGCCGCGTGGCCAAACTCAAGGTCGATGCGGTTGACGGCCGCGTGCTGTCGATCAAGCGCCGCGAAGCGGGAAAGGACATGGATGCGCATCCTCGTGGTGGAAGATGAACCGACCTTGCGTGAGCAGCTGATGCAGGCCATTGCTGCCGCTGGCCACACGGTGGAGGGCGCCGCGGACGGGCGCGAGGCGCACTACCTGGGTGATGTCGAAGCCTTCGACGCCGTGGTGCTGGACTTGGGTCTGCCGGTGCAGGACGGCCTGTCGGTGCTGCGCCGCTGGCGCGCCGCCGGGCGCAACATGCCGGTGCTGATCCTGACCGCGCGCGGCAGCTGGCAGGAAAAGGTCGAGGGCATGGATGCCGGCGCCGACGACTACCTGGCCAAGCCCTTTCACATGGAAGAGCTGCTGGCGCGCCTGCGCGCGCTGTTGCGCCGCGGCGGCGAGCATGCCAGCGCCGAGTGGCGCTGCGGGCCGATCTGGCTGGACACGCGCGCCGCGCGCGTGCTGGTTGGCGGCCAGCCGCTGGTGCTGACCAGCCACGAGTTCAAGCTGCTGTCGCTCTTGATGCAGCGCAAGGGCGAAGTGCTCTCGCGCACCGAGCTGTCCGAGCACATCTACGCGCAGGACAGCGACCGCGACTCCAACACCATCGAGGTGTTTGTCGCGCGCCTGCGCAAGAAGCTGCCCGAAGGATGCATCGAGACCGTGCGCGGCCTGGGCTATCGGCTGGTGGACATCGGCGACACGGCATGAGCGTCCACTCGCTGCGCCGGCGCCTGCTGACGGGCACCCTGGCATGGGTGCTGGCCAGCATCGCACTGGCGGGCTGGGGCTTGCGCGAGCTGTTCGTGAGCCACATCACCGAGCAATTGCAGGAGCAACTGCTGGTGCAACTCAACCAGTTGAGCGCCGCGGTCGACTGGAATGCCGATGGCCGCGTGACGGTGGGCCCGATGGCGGCCGACGCGCGTTTCGAGCAGCCCCTGTCCGGGCTTTACTGGCAGGTCGATGAGCTGGGTGACCGGCCGCGTGCCGCCGTGGCGCGTTCGCGCTCGCTGTGGGATCAGACCTTGCGTCTGCCGCCGCCTCCTGCGCAATATCCTGCCGCTGGCCATCGTGTGCTGCGCTTGCAGGACGCGCAAGGTCACGACCTGCTGGCCGTTGCGCGTCCGTTGCAATTGCCGGACGACGCCGCGCCGCCGCTGCGCGTGGTGGTGGCCGGCGACAGGGCCCTGCTGGCCGAGCCCCTGCAGCGCTTCACCCGCCTGCTGCTGGTGGCTTTGGCCATGCTGGCGGTGGGCCTGGCGGCCGCCGTGGTGCTGCAGTTGCAACTGGCGTTGCGCCCGCTGACGCTGTTGCGCCAGCGTCTGGCCGCCGTGCGCAGCGGCGAGGCGACGCAGCTGAGCGGCGATTTCCCGCAGGAGCTGCAGCCGCTGGTGGGCGAGTTCAACCACGTGCTGCGTGAAAACGCCGACATGGTGCAGCGCGCGCGCGCCCAGGCCGGCAACCTGGCGCACGCGGTGCACACGCCGCTGACGATCCTGGCCAACGCCGCGCAGCAGGACGTCAGCCCGCTGGCGCAGCAGGTGCGCGAGCAGGTGGAGCTGGCGCGCCGGCAGGTCGACTGGCACCTGGCGCGCGCGCGCGCCGCCGCCGCCGTGCGCGCCACCGGCCTGCGCACGCCGGTGCTGGGGCCGGCGCGCTCGCTGCTGCGCACCATGGCGCGCCTGCACGCCCTGCGCGGTGTCGCGTTCGAGCTGGCACCCGCAGCGCGTGACCTGGCCTTCCGCGGCGAGGCCCAGGACCTGTACGAGCTGCTGGGCAACCTGCTGGACAACGCCGGCAAGTGGGCGCGCACGCGCGTGGTGGTCGATGTGCAGCCGGCGGGCGGCGAGCTGTGCTTCACGGTCGACGACGACGGCCCGGGCATTGCCGAGGCCGAGCGCGAACGCATGTTCGAGCGCGGGGTGCAGGGCGACGAGCGGCGACCCGGCTCGGGCCTGGGCCTGGACATCGTGCGCACGCTGGCAGAGACCTACGGCGGCAGCGTGCAGGCACTGGCCTCGCCCCTGGGCGGTCTGCGCATGCGGCTGTGCCTGCCGGCGGCCGATGGGGCGGCGCCAACGGCGGGTGGCTGAGCGGCGGGGCACCGGTTTGTTGCACCTGAAAGGCGGTTGACCCCTTTCCTGAAGTGGGCAGGCAACGCGCGGCTTGCATGTCATTGGTCCGCCGCTTTAAGATAGTAATCAGTTACTAACTTTCGAGTGTTGCCTGGCCATGACCGAACGCCCACGACACCTCCCCGCCGACGAGCGGCGCGCGGCCACCGTGGCGGCCCTGATCGACCTGGCCGCGCGGCAAAACCCGAGCGACATCACCACCGCCGCGATTGCCGAGCGCATGGGGTTGACGCAGGGGGCGCTGTTTCGACACTTCCCGAGCAAGGACGCGATCGTGCAGGCGTGCATGACCTGGGTCAGCGATCGTCTGCTGGCCCGCATTGACAAGGCGGCTGCGCAGGTCACTGGTCCGGCCGACGCGCTGGAGGCCATGTTCAGGGCGCACATCGATTTCGTTGCCCGGCACCCGGGCGTGCCGCGCCTGCTGTTCGGTGAGCTGCAGCGTGCCGACGACAGCCTGCCCAAGCAGATGGTGCGCACGCTGCTGCAGCAATACGGCGTGCGCCTGCGCCGCCTGTTCGACGAGGGCAAGGCGCAAGGCGCGTTCGACCACGCGCTCGAAGTGGACGCCGCGGTCGTGCTGTTCATCGGCACCGTCCAGGGCCTGGTCATGCAGTCGCTGCTGGCGGGCAAGGTCGGCCAGATTCGTCACGCGGCGCCGGGGGTGTTCGCCATCTATCGCCGTGGCATCGGGATCGCATCATGAAAGCTCCTCGCCTGCAACGCCGCACGCTCACGCTGCTGGCCGTCACCGTGCCGCTGGCGGTGCTGTTCGCCTACGTCGCCCTGCGTTCGGGGCCGCTGGCGCCGGTGGCCGTGACCGTCGCGCAGGTTGAATCGCGCAGCATCGCGCCGGCGCTGGCCGGCATCGGCACGGTGCAGGCACGCCATACCTACAGGATCGGTCCCACCGGTGCCGGGCGCGTGCGCCGCATCGACGTGCAGGTGGGCGACAGCGTGGCCGCCGGTCAGTTGCTGGGCGAGATGGACCCGGTCGACCTGGACGAGCGACTGCGCGCGCAGCAGGCCGCCATTGCCAGCGCCGATGCCGCTCTGCGCCAGGCCGAGGCCAAGCAGGCTTTTGCCCGCACCCAGGCTGCGCGCTACGAGCAACTGCTGGCGGCACGCGGCACCAGCGAGGAGCAGGCCGCTACCCGGCGCCAGGAGCTGGCGCTGGCCGATGCCGCGCTGGCGGCGGCGCGCGCCGACGGCGTCCGGCTGCGTGCCGAGCTGCAGGCGGTGCGCGCGCAGCGCGGCAACCTGGTGCTGGTGGCACCGGTGGCCGGCCTGGTGGTGGCGCGCGACGTCGATCCAGGCACCACGGTGGTGGCCGGGCAGGCCGTGGTCGAGTTGATCGACCCGGCCAGCCTGTGGGTGGACACGCGCTTCGACCAGATCGCGGCCGAGGGCCTGGCGGCGGGCTTGCCGGCAAGGGTCGTGCTGCGGTCGAGGCGCGGCCAGCCGCTGGATGCCCGCGTGCTGCGGGTGGAGCCGCGCGCCGACGTCGTGACCGAGGAGACGCTGGCCAAGCTGAGGTTCGATGCACTGCCCGTTACCCTGCCGCCGGTGGGTGAGCTGGCCGAGGTCACGGTGCAGTTGCCGGCCCTCGCTGCGGCGCCCACCATCCCGAACGCGGCGCTGCGCACCGTCGGCGGCAAGCTGGGTGTCTGGAAAATGACCGATGGCAAGCTGGGGTTCGAGGCGGTGACGCTCGGGCGCGGTGACCGGGACGGTTGGGTTCAGGTGGCCAAGGGCCTGACGGCGGGCGAGCAGGTGGTGGTGTACAGCGAAAAGACCCTGAGCGCACGCAGCCGCATCCACGTGGTCGATCGGATCCCGGGGGTGTCGCCATGATCAGCCTGGCCGGGCGCGACATCCTGCACGCTTGGGGCAAGTTCATCTTCACCGGGGTCGGCCTGGGCCTGTTGATCGGGGTCACGCTCACCATGGCTGGCGTGTACCGGGGCATGGTCGACGACGGCAAGGTGCTGCTCGATGCGAGCGGGGCCGATCTTTGGGTGGTGCAGAAGGACACGCTGGGTCCCTACGCCGAATCGTCCAGCCTGCCGGACGACCTGTGGCGCGGCATTCGCGGCATGCCCGGCGTCGCGCAGGCGGCCAACGTGACCTACCTGACGATGCAGGTCGGCCAAGGCCAGCGTGACGTGCGCGCCATGGTGGTGGGCATCACCGCCGGTGGGCCGGGCGATCCGGGCTGGCCACCGCAGTTGGTGGCCGGCCGGCAAATCACGCGTGGCCACTACGAGGCCGTGGCCGACCTGGCCTCGGGGTTCCGGTTGGGCGACGAGTTGAAGATCCGGCGCAACCACTATCGCGTGGTCGGCCTCACGCGCCGCATGGTGTCCTCCGGCGGCGATCCCATGGTGTTCATCCCGCTCAAAGACGCGCAGGAAGCGCAGTTTCTGAAGGACAACGACGCCATCCTGATGCAGCGGCGGCGCACCGAGGCCAACCCGGCCTTCAACCGCCCCGGCGTGCCCGGCCTGCTCGAGGCCGTGATCGCCACGCAGACCAGCAACAGCTCGGTCAACGCCGTGCTGGTGCGCGCCCAGCCTGGCTTCGCGCCGGCGCAGGTGGCCGAACCGATTCGGCGCTGGAAGCGCCTGACGGTTTACGACCGCCCGCAGATGGAAGGCATCGTGCTGGGCAAGCTGATCGCCACCTCGGCCAAGCAAATCGGCATGTTCCTGGTGATCCTGGCACTGGTCAGCGCGGCCATCGTTGCCTTCATCATCTACACGCTGACGATGGACAAGATCCGCGAGATCGCCGTGCTCAAGCTGATCGGCACGCGCAACCGCACCATCGCCGGCATGATCTTGCAGCAGGCGCTGGTGCTGGGCCTGATCGGCTTCGTGGTCGGCAAGATCAGCGCCACCTTCGCGGCGCCCATCTTTCCCAAATATGTGCTGCTGGTGCCCGAAGACTCGATCGCCGGCTTTTTCGCTCTCATGGCGATCTGCGTGCTGGCCAGCGGGGTGGCGATCCGCATGGCGCTCAAGGTCGATCCGGCCGAGGCGATCGGGTGATCGGCATGGGCGGCCAGGGCATTCGCATCGAAGGGCTGTCCAAGCGCTACGGCAGCGGCGACACGGCCGTGCTGGCGCTCAAGGACGTGAACATGCAGGTCGCGCCGGGCGAGGTGGTCGGCTTGATCGGGCCCTCGGGCTCGGGCAAGAGCACGCTGCTCAAGTGCCTGGGCGCGGTGATCGACCCCACGGCCGGCCGCATGACGCTCGGCGACGAGTTGATCTACGACAACGGCTGGAAGGTGCGCGATCTGCGCGCGCTGCGCCGCGACAAGATCGGCTTCGTGTTTCAGGCGCCCTACCTGATCCCGTTTCTCGACGTCACCGACAACGTGGCGCTGCTGCCCATGCTGGCCGGCGTGCCCAACGATGAGGCGCGCAAGCGTGCGCTCGATCTGCTCACGGCGCTGGATGTGCAGCACCGCGCCCAGGCCATGCCGGCGCAGCTTTCGGGCGGCGAGCAGCAGCGCGTGGCGATCGCGCGCGGCCTGGTCAACCGGCCGCCGGTGATCCTGGCCGACGAGCCGACGGCGCCGCTCGACTCGCAGCGCGCCATGGCCGTGGTGCGCATCCTGGGCGACATGGCGCGCAAGTATGAGACCGCCATCATCGTGGTCACGCACGACGAAAAGATCATTCCCACCTTCAAGCGCATCTATCACATCCGTGACGGCGTGACGCACGAGGAGGTGGGAGAGGGGCGGGCGCTCGATTGAGCGCTGCCGCTTGAGCGCCGGTCGCCCAAGGAGTCGGACATGAGACGAAACACTGATCGCATCGCCACGCCGAGCCATGGGCCCGCTTACGCTCCGGGAGCAGGGCGGGGCGGTGGCGCACGCCCGCGCACGGCGCTCGGGCTGGCCACGCTGGCAGCCCTCGGCCTGCTGACCGGTTGCGCTGCCGGCCCCGATTTCCAGCGCCCGCAAGTTCCCATGGTTGCCAGTTACACGGCAACGCCGTTGCCGACGCATACGGCATCGGCCGATACCGATTTGGGTGCGGCGCAGAGCTTTGGGGTGGGCGCGCCGGTGCCGGCGCAGTGGTGGCGCAGCCTGGGCTCGCGGCGGCTGGATGACTGGATCGAGCAGGCATTCGCGGCCAGCCCCACGCTGGCGGCGGCCGAGGCCACCTTGCGCCAGGCCGACGAGACCTATGCCGCGCAAGCCGGATCGACCCTGTACCCGCAGGTCAGTGGCAACCTGGGGGTGCAACGCCAGCGCCTGAACCCCAGTGTGCAGGGTCAAGCCGGCGATGCGCGTGAATTCAACTTGTACAGCGCCAGTGTCGGCGTGCGCTATCGGCTCGACCTGTCGGGTGGCAACCGGCGTGCGCTGGAGGCATTGGCGGCGCGCACCGATCATCGGCGCCAGCAGCTCGTGGGCGCGCGCCTGACGCTGGCGGGCAGCATTGCGGCCACCGCCATCGGGCGTGCTCGGCTGGCCGGGCAGATCGCCGCCACCGAGGTGCTGCTGGGCGTGCAGCAAGAGCAACTGGGCCTGGCGCGCGAGCGCCTGCGCCTGGGCCAGGCGGCACCCGACGAGCTGCTCAGCCTGCAGGCGCAGATCGAGCAGACACGCGCCGGCGTGCCGCTGCTGCGCAAGCAGCTCGATCAAAGCGAGCACCTGCTGGCTGTTCTGGCCGGCAAGGCGCCGGGGGCGACACCGGTGCCGGATTTCACCCTGGCCGAGTTCAGCTTGCCCGCCGTGATGCCGGTGGTGCTGCCGTCCGAACTGGCGCGCCGTCGCCCCGACATCCAGGCCGCCGAAGCGCTGCTGCGCGCCGCCGGCGCCGACCACGGGGTGGCAGTGGCCAGGCTATACCCTCAGATCGACCTGAGCGCCAGCCTGGGTAGCCAGGCGCTGACGGCGGGCGCCCTGTTCGGCGGCGCCTCGGCCGCCTGGGCCCTGCTCGGGCAGCTGACACAACCGTTGTTCAACCCCGGCTTGCCGGCCGAGCGGCGTGCCTCGCTGGCGGCGCTCGATGCCGCTGGCGCCAACTACCAAGCTGTGGTGCTGGCGGCGCTGCGGGAGGTGGCCGACGCCCTGCGCGCGCTCGATCACGATGCGCAGGCGCTGGCTGCCCAGGCGGCGGCCGATAGCGCGGCGCGCGAGTCCCTGCGCTCGGCCGAGCGGCAATACGCGCTCGGCGCCGCCGGCTACGTGCAGGTGCTGCTGGCGCGGCAGCAGGCGCAGCAAAGCCAAGTCGGCCTCGTCGCCGCCCAGGCGCAGCGGCTGGTCGACAGCGCGGCGCTGTATCAGGCCTCGGTGGGGGCGCCGGACGCCAGCGAGCCCGGTGCCTGAGAGGTTGCAGGTCTCTTGCGCCATCCCAAACGAGAAGGCATCGTCCGAAAACGAAAAAACCGCCCGAAGGCGGTTTTTGTGCTGTTTGCCGACAGCGCACCCGATTCAAACGGCAGGGCGATCGTGAATGAATCGCCCCGGGCGGGGTGTGGGTCTGGGCTCAGGCGGCGGCCTGGGCCAGCGCCTTGACCTTGACCGA
>Ga0208825_1002351_pt1 | contig 12608 bp, 9 predicted proteins | sample AD_UKC113_MetaG_FD_184450 | JGI IMG/M metagenome (GOLD analysis project Ga0208825, IMG submission 184450) | Active sludge microbial communities of municipal wastewater-treating anaerobic digesters from Hong Kong - AD_UKC113_MetaG (SPAdes)... | ecosystem: Engineered > Bioreactor > Anaerobic >...
CTTCAATTGAGCAAGCAATTAAGGCAGAAATTCCTAATTGCGAAGTTACCGTCCATTCAGAACCAGAAAATTTAAAATCCAACCCAACAAAAAAATAAAATTTAACCGTCCAGTATAACCGCGGGGTTAAACTGCATTCAACCTTAAAATTAACATGGAACTTTTTCCCTTCTTATATCCCTCAAAACCAATAGTATCAATATGTTACAACACTTAAAGCCATTTGAGTAAAATTTGCAAAAATACCAAATTTTGAGATTTTTTGGCACTCTTTTTGGCAGTCCGAAAATACTTAAAAACTATGTCTTTTCTTAATGTAAATAATCATCTAAAATTTTTCTACCCTACCATTCGGTCTATTTTACTTTTGAGTTAAAAAGGGTATAACAAGTTATAAGTGAAGAAAAAAATGGGGGAAAAAAATCAAAAGTCAATATAACTTTTGAAAGAAGTATTTATACTACAATCAAGAATTTATCTGAAAAAGAAGGTAATGTCTATTTTTTCCTGTAAAAACAAGAAGCAACTACCCATAAAATTCTCAACTACAAAATTATAAAACATATCCACAATCTCGCTATGAATCTTACGACCGAGGGTTGGATTTTATATTAAAGATCCTCTTGCCTCCGTTGTCAAAGTGGGAAATATCAACCCCCCTCATCCCTGCCTTCTCCCCATCGCGGAGAAGGATGAAATCCCCCTTTACTAAAGGAGGAAATGACGCACCAACTCTGAGAAACAAGGTAAGCAACTTTAGTCGGTAGCAGTTGTGCTATCTGGGAGACGATGACGCACCAACTCTGAGAAACAAGGTAAGCAACTTTAGTCGGTTTGTCAAAGGGGGAACTTATGGGTAAGGGATAGCCCAGGAGCGAAGGCGACCCCGTTAAATAGAAATAAATTTTTTAGTTTTATATGATTTGTATGCTGATTCTGTAAGTTTTATAACATGTAAAGCATTTTCTTCATTATTTATTTCTGGTTTTTTCCCATTTATTATACAATCAGCAAAATATTCAAATTCAGCAGTATAGGGATTGATTTTTTCAAAGGGGATTTCTTCAAATTGTGGAATCTTATCTTTACTCTGTATTGCATCATATCCGCCTTCCCCGACACCAAAAATTCCTTCCATTTTTCCACCAATACTCTGACCTATTGTCCCTTCTGTCAAAATTGCTCCTTTTGAACCATATATTTCAAGTCGTGTTTTACTCGCCTCATCAGGAATACAGAAAAAACTATCAACTGTTGCATGAGTTCCATCAACAAATTCAAGTAAGGTTGTTGATGAGTCCTCTGATTTATAAAAGTGGACAAGGTTATTTGTAATTGCAGATACTCTTTTTACTTTTTTATCAATTAGAAATTCAAGAAGGTCATAAAGATGAGTTGCCATATCAATTAAAGAACCGCCTCCGCCTTTTTTAGGGTCCTGTCGCCATGCCCCTTCTATTGGTGGATACCAGCAGGAAAGTTGTGCCCTCATATATACAATTCTTCCTAATTTACCTTCTTCTATTAACTGCTTAATTTTCTTATGTGCTCCGTGAAATTTCATCATATATCCTTCTTGAATAAAAACATTATTTTTCTTACAAATCTCTACTGCTTTTTTCCCATCTTTTAAATTTATACATAACGGCTTTTCACATAATATATGTTTTCCATTTTCTGCTGAAAGTTTTATATGTTTTAAGTGTAAAAAAGCAGGAGATGCAATATAAATACATTCAACTTCTTCATCTTTTACCATGTCCTCTTCTTTTTCATAGTATTTATCAATTTTAAATTCATCTGCTATTTTTTTTGCTCCAATAACATCCATAACAGCAACAACTTTTATGTTTTTAGCATCCAGCATTCCAGGTATTGACCTTCTTTTTGCTATACCACCTGCCCCTATTACTCCCATATTAACTTTTCTCATAATCCCTCCTCTTATTGGAATAATAAATTTTTCACTAACCAGTTTATATTTAAATAACAAGTAGAGAGAACTTTAATTTCCAAAATCTCTCTAACCCCCGTTGTGCTATCTGAAAACCCCCTCATCCCTCGGGCGTAGCCCTACGGGCGAGCCCCACCTTCTCCCTCTGCCACAAATCTTGTCGGACAGGCTAAGGGGAGAAGGATGAAATCCCTCTTAATCTCCCTTTATAAAGGGAGAAAAAACTCCTTCCTTTTATAAAGGAAGGTAGGAATGGATTTGTCTTAAATCTCCCCCTGCCCCTGTTGTGCTATTTAAGAAACTATGACGCACCAACTCTGCTTTGCTACCCCTTTGCTTCCTTAGTCGGTTTACAAAAGGGAGAATAATTTCTACAAAAAACAAAAAAGAATAAAATTATCAAAAACGAAACCCTTATTTTGTAGCATACTACTATTTCATATAGACATTAGCAACTTTATTAAATGCTTCAACACATTTCTCCATATGTTCCATTTCATATACAGGATGTGTAAAGAAAGACATTGTCCTATCTGATAACCATTTTGCTGTTTTACATTCAACTTTTGAGTAATCAATTTTTCTTGCATTAGGGTCATCAAATGGATATTTTAACCGCCCAAAACCATTTTTTTCTATATATGCTCTTTCTTTATACATTTCGGGCCATTGAACTCCATAAGCAGGAACACCTTCTGCCTCAATTGCTGCGATAAATTGTTTTAAAGGGACTTTTAATTTCTCTGTATCAATAACAAATGGAGCCCACCAAAAAGCATTCTGTCTTTCTTCTGTATCAAGTGGTGGATATAAAACAAGAGGATGGTCTTTTAAGGCAGAAATTAGAAATTTCCCGTTCCTTTTTCTATTTGCTAAATTCCATGTATCAAATCTCTCAAGTTCACAAAGACCTATCAATGATTGTATTTCTGTCATTCTATAATTAAAACCAACTCTTTTGTGTATGTACATTAATTTTTTTTCCATTTCAAGAAGTCGTAATCTCTCTTTTACATCATATCCATGGTCCCTAAATGACATACATTCCCAGTAAAGGTCCTCATTATTTGTAATAACTGCTCCTCCCTCTCCACCTGTTGTAAAGTGTTTGCTCTGGCAGAAACTAAAACAACCAACATCTCCAATTGTTCCCGTTTTCTTTCCCTTATAAATTCCTCCAAAACACTGAGCACAATCTTCAATAACAAAAAGATTATGTTTTCTTGCAACTTCAAGAATTGGGTACATATTAGCAACAATTCCATAAAGATGAACAACAATTATACCTTTTGTTCTATCAGTAATTTTGTCTTCTATATCATTTGGGTCAAGAGTATGTGAGTTTTTCTCAACATCAGCAAAAACAGGTATTGCTCCTGCCTGTAAAATACAAAAGGAAGAAGCAATAAAAGAATAAGAAGGACATATTACTTCATCACCTGGACCAATATTAAGAGCAGAAACAGCAGTGTGTAAAGCACTTGTCCCATTTGTTGTGGTAATACAATATTTAGCACCATTCCATTTTGCCCATTCTTTTTCAAATTTATTGCCAATATCTCCTGTCCAATAATTCACTTTCCCATTTTTCAATGGTTCTGCTACCATTTCTATTGACTTTTGAGAAAAAGAGGGCCACATAGGAAATGGTCTTGTATTTACAGGACTTCCACCTTCAATTGCTAATTTTTCCATTCTTTCCTCCTTTTTTTATTAAATTTTTTTACCTTTAAAAGTATGTTATAATAGAAAAAAACCTATGTCAACAGGGAGGTATTTATGAATTTAATAGATACAATTAAGGGCTCGCTTTTAGAGAATTTTTTCCCAAAAGGATGGAATTTAGAAAAAATTGATAGATGTTGTTCTTTTCCACCTGAAAAAATTTTTGAAAAGCAAAATTGGTGGAATAAAAATTTTCAACCAATCGCCTGTGATACACTTGAAGAATTTAATCTGAAGATGGGACATGAAATTGCTCTGGAAATATCTCAAACAAAAAAAGAAGGGAAAAAGTTAATTTTAATTTTGCCTGTTGGACCAATGGGAATGTATAAATGGGCTGTGTATTTTCTTAAAGAGTGGAAAGTAGATTGTGAACATGTTTATGGTTTTAATATGGACGAATGGAGTGATAAAAATGGCAATACTCTTCCACCTGATAATCCAGGCGCTTTTCAAAACGCTATGGAAGGTGCATTTTATGGGCCACTTGGAAAATTGACTGTTCCTGTAAAACAAAGATTTTTTGCAACAAAGGAATTATTACCGAAATATCCTGAAAAAATTTCAAAATTGAGAGGAGAAGGAGCAAGGATGGTTTTAATTTTTGGGATTGGCAGGGTTTTTCATATTGCTTTCTGGGAACCACATTTTGCAGAAGAATTTAAGTCAGAAAAGGAATGGATTTCTCAGATGTATCGCACAGGAGCGAAATTACATCCTCTTACAATTGAACAAAATGCAATAACAAGTTTTAAAAGTAGAACAACTCTTGTTCCCTGTTTTGCAAATACAATAGGACCTGGAATATTTTTGAAAGGTGATAAAATTATAGGAGGAGCAGATGGGATATTAGGAAGAGGAATGATGTGGCAGGGAATGAGTTTATGGGTTACTTTAAGATATGGACCTGATATATGGGTTCCAAGCAGTTTCATACCAACTTTACCAGGAAAATTATTTTTCTTGAAAGAACTTGCAGGACCACTAATTCCTGAATGTAATTAATAATGTGAGGGTATTCCTTCAAAGGAGAAAAAAATGAATATATTAGCGGTTGGAGCACATCCAGATGACCTTGAACTTTTATGTGGTGGAACATTAGCAAAATATTCAAAAAAAGGGCATAAAATATTTATGGCTCATCTATGTAATGGAAATTTAGGAGGAAAGGATATAACACCTGACCAACTTGCGGAAATAAGGGATAAAGAAGCAAAAAAATCAGGTAGTTTGATAAATGCAGAAGTTCTTGGACCAATTGCATCTGACCTTGACCTTTATCCAACAAAAGAAATGAGAAAAGAAGTTGTTGATATTATAAGACATGCAAGACCAGATATAATTATCACTCATAGTCCTGATGATTATATGCCAGACCATACAACTACATCAAAACTTGTTTTTGATGCTGCTTTTACTGCAACACTACCAAATTATAAAACAAAAGAAACATTCTGGGAAAAAATAACTCCAATTTTTTATATGGATACTTCCGTTGGACTTAAATTTCAGCCTGACTATTATGTTGATATAACTGAATTTTTTGAGATAAAAAAGAAAATGTTTCTCTGTCATGAGAGTCAATATAAATGGTTAAAAGGACATCATCTTTCTGACCCTTTAAATATAATTGAAACAATGGGAAAGTTCAGGGGATTACAGTGCGGTGTTTTGTATGCAGAGGGATTTGTAATTGAGAAGGTCTGGGGAAGAGTAAATCCAACTGAACTTATTAGCGGGATTACCTTATAAAATTGAAGCAAAAACAAGAACAAAACTGCATAATATTGAAGTAGAAGATAAAGTATCTGCTTTTTAGAATATCAAAATGGTGCATGGGAATATTTAGATGGGAACTATATAAGGTAGTGTCAAAAAATAGATGAAAAAAAAAGATGAAAAGGAAAAAGGGTGTTTTTCTGAAAGCAAAACAGAGAAAAAATTGTTCATTGAAAATTTTGGGAATAGAAAAAAGCACAGAAAGAGTGAAAAAAGAGGACTAAAAGTAAATAGGGCATAAATGAGCAATAAGGCAGGGACTATATCAAGAAATAGGTATAAAGTTATTTAAAAAAGATTTAGGGCAATTTAGAGGCAATATGTACGCAGAATCCGGCGGGCCCCTAGAACAAAACGATTAACATTACTTGTTTGAGACATAAAAAACCTCCTTTTTTCATATTATTTTACCAAAAAAAGGGGGAGGGATATAAAGACATATAAAAGCATTAAAAAACAAAGAAAGGCATTATAAAAGCTATAGCCAATTTTGGCATAACCTTTATAAACAAAAGGAGAAAAAATGTTTATAGATATTCATGTTCATTCAAGTTTAAAGCCATTGATATGGGAAGGAAAAGCAAGATTTGCAACACCTCAACAACTTATTGAAAGATATGATAAATTGGGAATTGAAAAAGGTGTTTTGCTTCCAGGTGTCAGTCCTGAATCTTCTTTTCAATTAAGAACTAGTGAGGATATTTTACAAATATATGAAATGTTTCCTGATAGGTTTATTCCTTTTTGTGATATTGACCCACGACAACTTTCAAATTCTCCATTTTCTCCTCTTGGGAAATTACTTACCTATTACAAAGAGAAGGGATGTAAAGGGATAGGAGAAGTATGTGCAAATTTGCCAATTATAAGTCCTATGGTTCAAAACTTATTTAAAGCAGCAGAAGAATTAAGAATGCCATTAACATTTCATTTAGCCCCTCAAATTGGAGATTTTTATGGACTTTATGATGAAGTTGGACTTCCTGGTCTTGATTATTCACTTGCTAAATTCCCTGACCTTATATTTTTAGGACATTCTCAACCATTCTGGGCAGAAATAGGAGAACTTGAAAAACCAGGTGATAGATATGGATATCCAAAATATCCTGTAAAAAAAGAAGGTGTACTACCAAAATTAATGAGAGAACATAAAAATCTCTGTGGAGACCTTTCAGCAGGAAGTGGATATAATGCTCTTGCAAGAGATATTGACCATGCTATTTCCTTTTTAAATGAATTTCAGGATAGATTATTTTTTGGAACTGATATATGTGCTCCTGATACACCAACACCTCTTGTTGATTTTCTAATTAAACTGAAAAAAGAAAATAAAATATCAGAAGTTGTTTTCAATAAAGTTGCAAGAGAAAATGCTATAAAACTCCTTAATATACCTGCTAACTAAATATTAATGAGAATTACTGCACTGATATGAAAATATGTCATATTATTACAAGATTGGTTATTGGCGGAGCGCAGGAAAATACAATTTTTACAGTAGAAGGGCTTAAAAAAAAAGGATATAATGTTGACCTTGTAAGTGGAAAAACTAAGGGACCAGAAGGTTCCTTAGAAAATGAAGTCAGAAATAAAAATATAAATTTAATAATAATTCCTCAACTTATAAGAAACTTAAACCCATTTTATGATATAATTGCTTTCATTAAAATTTTTAAAGTCCTTAAAAAAAATAAATATGATATAATTCATACCCATAGTGGAAAAGCAGGAGTTCTTGGAAGAATGGCAGGAAAATTATCAAATAGAAAAACAACTGTTATTCATACAATTCATGGGCCCTCTTTTTATCCAAACCAAAAAAAATTTGCTTATCTTTTTTACAAAATAACTGAAAAAATAGCAGGAAAATTTACTGACCATTTTATATGTGTTGGAGAAATTATGAAAGAAAGGTATCTTAAAAATGGCATAGGAAAAGAAAATCAATATTCTGTCATTTACAGTGGTTTTCCTATTACACCATATATTGAAGTTCAAAACAAAAGAGAATATTTAAGAAAAAAATTGAGAATTGATAAAGATGAAAAAGTTATTGGAATGATAGGAAGATTATTCCCATTAAAAGGACAGGAATATTTACTTTCTGCTTTTTCTATGCTCGTTAACAATTTCTCAAATATAAAACTTATTTTTGTTGGAGATGGCATCTTGAAAGAAAAATTAAAAAACATTGCAAAAGAAAAAGGGATTGAAAAAAAAGTAATATTTACAGGTCTTGTCCCACCTGAAAAAATTCCAGAATATGTTTCAGTAATAGATATTGTTGTACATACAAGTTTAAGAGAGGGACTCCCAAAAGCAGTAGCACAGGCCCTTGCAGGTGGAAAACCAGTTGTATCTTTTAATGTGGATGGAGCAAAAGAAATTGTAATAGATGGACAGACTGGCTTTTTAGTAAAAAGTAAAGATATAAATAAACTGGCTGAGAAAATAAAAATTCTTTTAGAAAACCCTGAAATAGCAGAAAAAATGGGAAAAGTTGGGAGAGAAAAAATTTTGAGCATGTTTTCAGTTGATAAAATGGTTGACGAAATAGAAAAAATTTATTTAAATTATAAAAATGGGAAATAAAGAAAGAGTTGCTGTTTTAATTGTAGAAAAAGAATTTGCTGGACTTGAAGCAATTTCTGATTTTGTTCAGAGAATGTGTTCACAGGAAAAAATCGGGTTTAAAAAAACATGGGAATTAATGTTATCTATTGATGAAATATGCTCTACTTTAATAACCTGCTCATATAATGATGGTCAGTTCATAAGAGTAATATGGGTATCAAGTGAAAATAAAGTTCATGTTAAAATTGAAGAAAATGGTTCTCCATTTAACCCACTTAAAAATTTTGACGAAGAAGATGCTATTTATGGCCTTGGTCCCCAGATTATTGAAACAATGGTAGATGAAGCAAAATATGAAAGAGAAAATAATTTCAATTGTATATTAATTACAAAAAAAATAAGGAAAAAATAGTAGGAACACAGGAGATAAAAAATGGATAAATTTCCAGTAATTCAGGTTGCACTTGATTTTACTGAACTGAAAAGAGCAATAAAAGTTGCACAAGAAGTTGTTAAAGGAGGCATTGATTGGATAGAAGTTGGTACTCCCTTAATTAAATCAACAGGAGTAGAAGCAATAAGACAAATAAAAAAGGAATTTCCCAATAAAAAAATAATTGCAGATATGAAAATAATGGATGCTGGACGACTTGAAAGTGAAATTGCATTTAAATCAGGTGCAGATATTGTTGTAGTTCTTGGGAATGCCTCTGACCAGACAATAAAGGAGTGTGTAAGTGCAGGTGAAAATTATGGGGGAAAAGTAATGGTTGATTTAATGGAAGAATCAGCAAATTTAAAAAGAGCAAAAGAAGTTGAAAAATTAGGAGTTGATTATATATCAGTTCACACGCCAATTGATGAACAAATGACAGGGAATATCTCTTTTGATATTGTTAAAGATATTGCAAAAAATATAAAAATCCCTGTTGCTGTTGCAGGTGGACTAAATTCTGAAAATATATCAGATGCAATAAAAAGTGGAGCATCTATCCTTATAGTTGGAGGAGCGATAACTAAGTCAGAAAATGTAGAAAATGAAGTAAAAAAATTGAAAGAAGCAGTGAAAAAATTAAAAAAAATCCCATCTTTATATTATAAAAGAGTAAAAAAAGGAAATATAAGAGAAGTTCTACTTAAAGTTTCAACTGATAATATTTCAGATGCTTTACATAGAGGTGGCTGGTTAAAAGATATCAGTCCTGTTCTTGGTAGGCAATTTAAAATGGCAGGAAAAGCAATAACAGTAAGAACATTTCCAGGTGATTGGGCAAAACCAGTTGAGGCAATAGATATTTCTGAAAAAGGGGATGTTATTGTTATTGATGCAGGTGGAGTTAGTCCTGCTGTGTGGGGAGAATTAGCAACAAGTAGTGCAAAAGTAAAGGGCGTTTCAGGAGTTGTTATTTATGGATATATAAGAGATGTAGAAGAAATAATAGAAATGAATTTTCCTTCATTTGCTGTTGGTATTACTCCACAGGCAGGAGAACCAAAAGGGTTTGGAGAAATAAATGTTCCAATAAAGATAGGAGGGCAGGTTGTTAAACCAGGTGATTGGATTGTTGGAGATATAGATGGGGTTGTTGTAATACCAGAAGAAAAGGTTGTAGAAATAACAAATAGGGCTATGGATGTTTTTGAAAGAGAAAATAGGATAAGAAAAGAAATTAAAGATGGTTCTACTTTAAGTAGTGTGGCAGAACTTTTAAGATGGGAAAAAACAAAATAACATAAGAGAAAAATGGAAAAAATTGCAATTTTAGTTGTTCCTGAACAACTTGAAAAGAATTTTGGAAAAGAAGAAATTGAAAAACTAAAAAATTATGGAGAAGTAAAAGTATGGAATGGTAATGAAAATTTTAAGGAATTTTTAAAAGGAGCAACAATAATTATAACAAGTTGGGATTCTCCTGAAATAACTTCTTCAATTTTCAGTTTTGCTCCTGACATTAAATTTATTATGCATTCAGCAGGTTCAATTAAATCAATTGTTGAAAGAGAAGTTATGGAAAAAGGAGTAAGAGTTAGCAGTTGTTCAAATGTTTTAGGAAAATTTGTTGCAATTACAGCACTTGGATATATTCTTACTTCTGTAAAAAAAATTTTCTGGTGGAACGATTTTATAAAAAATACAGGAAAGTGGAGAGAAAATGAGAAATTGATGGAATACACAGATGAAATTGTTGGTCCTGATATAGGAATTATAAGTTTATCAAATGTTGGGAAAAACTTATTACGATTTTTAAGGATATTTGGCGAACAAATTTATGTTTATGACCCGTATTGGTCAGAAGAGAGAATTAAAAATTTAGGAGGGAAAAAAGTTAATACTTTACTGGAAATAGCAGAAAAGTGTGAAATAATTGCTCTTTGTGCCCCATTAACTGAGGAAACAAAGGGTATGATAGGAAAGGACTTTTTTCAAAAAATGAAAGATGGAAGTGTTTTTATAAATACAGCAAGAGGAGCAATAATTGATGAAAATGCCCTTATTGAAGAACTTAAAAAAGAGCGAATTTTTGCCTGCCTTGATGTAACATGCAATGAACCTCTTGATAAAACCAGTCCTTTAAGAAAATTAAAAAATGTTGTTATCTCTCCTCATATTGCCGGTCTGGTAAAAAATGGGTTAAAAGAACTTGGAAAATTTTCTGTTGAGGAAGTTGTAAGATTTATAAGAGGAGAAAAACTTGAAAATGAAATAATTTATGAAAAACTTGATATTACTGCTTAATAGGTGGTGAAATGAAAGAAAAAATTATTGAACCAACAGAAAATTCAAAATGTAATGTTTTTCCTGTTGCAATTAAAAATGTAAAATTATCTGGTTTCCTTGGAAAAAGAATGGAGATTAACAGAAAAGTAAGTATTCCTTCTTTATACAAAAATTTTGAAAAATACGGTACAGTAAATAATTTCCGAATTGTTTCTGGTGAAAAAAGTGGTGAAATAACAAAACGACTTGCAACTGATTCAGACCTTTATAAATGGATTGAAGGTGTTTCTTTTGATTTACAAAATACTTATAACAAGGAAAATGAAAAATTATTAGAATATTTAATAAAAATTATTGGAAAATCCCAGGAAAAATCAGGATACTTGAACACAAATGCGTATTTAACAACAAAAAAATTTGATAATTTAAAATTTTCTCATGAATTGTATTGTGGCGGGCATTTAATACAATCAGCAATTGCCCATTTTAGAAGTTCAGGGAAAGATAACTTCTTAAATATTGCTATAAAATGGGCTGACTATATTTGTAAAGAATTTGGAAAAGGGAAATTAGAAAAAACAGATGGACATCCTGAAATTGAAATGGCATTTGTTGAACTTTATAGAACTACAAAAGAAAAAAAGTACTTAGAAATGGCGAAATTTTTTCTTGAAGTAGAAAATCCAGAATATTGGGGATTACCAAATATACCTTTTATAAAATTTAAAGAACTTGAAGGTCATGCAGTAAGAATGCTTTATTTATCTTGTGGAGCAACTGATTATTATTCTGAAACAGGAGATAAAAAATACAAAGAAACACTTTTAAAATTATGGAATGACTTATCTGAAAGAAAAATTTATATAACAGGTGGAGTTGGTTCAAGATATGATGGAGAAACCTTTGGGTATCCTTATGAACTACCAAATTTAAGAAGTTATTGCGAAAGTTGTGCTTCTATTGCTTCAATGATGTGGCAATACAGGATGTTCCTTTTATTTCCTGAAAGCAAATATTTTGATATTTTTGAAACAACACTTTATAACGGTTTTCTTTCAGGTATTTCATTTGATGGAGAAAAATATTTTTATGTAAATCCACTTGCTTCAAGGGGAAATTACGAGAGAAAACAATGGTATGGTACTACTTGTTGTCCACCAAATATTCAAAGGATGATTGCTTCTCTACCTGGATATTTCTATTCTATAAATGAAAAAGGAATATATATAAATCTTTATGGAGAAGGAATAAGTGAAATTTCTCTTTTTTCAGGTGAAAAAGTAAAGATAATTCAGAAAACAAAATATCCTTTTGAGGGAAAAGTTGAAATAGATATTGCATTAGATAAAGAAAAACAATTTTCAATTTTCCTAAGAATCCCATCGTGGAGTAAAAAGACAAAAATAAAAGATGGTAAAGATGAATTTTCTCCTAATCCAGGATATTATGAAATAAAAAAAATATGGAAAGGAGAAAATAAAATTATTATAAATTTTGATATTTCTCCTTCTTTTTATATTTCTCATCCTGAAATAGAAAGCACAAAAAATTGTATTGCTATTAAAAAAGGTCCTATTGTTTATTGTTTAGAAAGTATTGATAATCCTAAAATATCTCTTTTTTCTTCTAAAATAAAAAAACAAAAATTAAATGAAAAATTTGAAAAAGGATTTTTTGATTGGGTACCAATAATTTATGGAGAAATAATGAATTTAGAAACCACCAAATTGCCAATTTATGAAAATGAAAAGTTCTATCCAGAACTTATTTATAAAAAAGAAAGATTTAAAGCAATTCCTTATTTTCTCTGGGCAAATAGAGGAAAATCAAAAATGGTTGTATGGATAGAAAAGGTAT
>Ga0208825_1002354_pt1 | contig 12593 bp, 19 predicted proteins | sample AD_UKC113_MetaG_FD_184450 | JGI IMG/M metagenome (GOLD analysis project Ga0208825, IMG submission 184450) | Active sludge microbial communities of municipal wastewater-treating anaerobic digesters from Hong Kong - AD_UKC113_MetaG (SPAdes)... | ecosystem: Engineered > Bioreactor > Anaerobic >...
GCCTGCCTTCTTTAAAGCTGCAGCACCCAATGCTGGATTTTGTAAAGCTTTGCCCAATTGATTAGCATTTGAAATAGCATCGCCAAAGCCTGTAGCCTGTAAATCAAATGAAGCTTCAGTTGCTCTTGCAAATAATCCATTAGCTCTTGCACTTTCGTCACTGGCTCTTTTAAACGTTGCTATTTTAGCCTGTACTGCATTTATTACTTCATCTTCTATACCTATTTGCATTTGTAACTGGCTGGCATAAGCCTGTGCTTTATTAGCGGCATCATCGTTTGCTTCACCCATGCTTTTAAATACCTGCTTTAACCTGTTGCCGGCTACTTCACTTTCTTCGGCGGCGGTTACGGCACGTTCAAAAAACTGCATGCCGCCTTCGCCGATTATCATGCCACGTTCTGTTTTTTCTGCTATGCCATTAAACGCCCGCTGAAACCCTTTTAATTTGCGCTGGCTTTTATCTACAGCAGCATTTACCACAGTGCTTAGTTTATCGTAAGCGCTGAGCATGACTGCTATTTTAAAAGCCTTATCCATTTAGAAAGTTATAAGTGATAAGTTGTAAGTTATAAGTGTTTTTAACTGTTGCCTCTTTGCCTGTTCCCTGTTGCCTGTTAAACTTTATTTAGTTCGTTGTGCATTTTTACTGCTTCGTTGTGCCAGTACCGTATATCATCGGTGTACCAGTTTTCAATTTCCATGGGTGATATTTTATACCACCAGCCCAGGAATGTTACCTCTCCCGGGCTTATGTAAAATTTAAAGTGGTGGCCATTGTTTGCAGCTGCATGGCATCGTTAAACCACATGCCATCTAAATCTTCTATTACTATATCCTTATCATCAATTTTGGTGCTTACTGCCACCAGGGCATCTTCAAATTTATTTTTATCATCGCCTGCCAGGCGTTTAATGAGGTTACGGTCTTTGCCTTTAAGGCGGTGGCAAATGGCTACTTTACCATCGCTTAATGTGCACCGCTTGCTTATGTTGCCGTTTTCGTAAATGCATGTTTCAATTGCCATGGCGGCATCGGCTTCGTTGGCGGTGTGCCATTCGCCAATGGCTGGGGTTTGTTGTTGGTTATTTGTTGTTGGCTCCATTGTTGGTTTGGTTTTGTTTAGCCCTCCTTCGCTAAAGCTATGGAGGGCATGTAAAAAAAACCCACTACTGTTTTACGGTAATGGGCGTATATAATAATGGTTAGTATTAAATGCCCAGGTTAGTGCGGTACTGTGTTAAAATATCCACACCATCTACTTTGTAAATGTTATTCATTACATCTACTTCAAACACTTCTTTGCCGCCAATTTCCATTTTGCAGTGTGTTACACTTAGGTTGCTTTCTATATCCACGCTTTCCTGGCTTTTAAATTTACCAGTGGGAAAACCTTTACTTTGGCATGTGGCGTAAATAATTACAGGTACATCGGCTGTTTTTTCTCCGCCCTGCCACACTTCTTTATTGGCACGTACCATAAGGCTTACCTGCTTATACGGGTTTAACATGGCTACTGCCACATCTTCGTAATAGGCATTCCATTTTACACGCATGTTCATTTTATCGATACCGCTGGTAAGTTCTGCAGTGCCAAACATGCCAAGGGCTTTAAAATCTGACATTTTTTGCATTATTTCAGGGGCATCTACTTCGCTGGCTTTGCCTAACAGGCTGGTGCCGTTTAAGTAAATGTTTGCGTTTATTATTTGTGATGTTTCGAGTGCCATTTTTATAAGTTATAAGTGATAAGTTGTAAGTTATAAGTTGTTTTTGCTGTTGCCTTTTGCCTGTTTACTGTTGCTTGTTTTTAGGACAGGTTTTGCAGCAGGCTTATATCTATAAAGCTGCGTAATGTTAAGCGCTCGCCGGGTACGGGTGGCATCATTACAATATCGAATGTTAAATGGCCGGCGGCTATTTCTTCGGATGTGTTTACATCTGCCGGATACTCTACACGGCTGCCGGTTATTAATGCGCCACGGCCAATGAGTGTGCGTATAAATGCGTTGCCGGTTTCCCGTATGGCATCTATTAACGCCTGGTTTATTGGCCTGTCAATAAACTGCAGGCAGGCATTTTCAAGGCTTTCATGTATTACATCTGCAGTGCGGATAACTGATAAAAAGTTATCGGGTGCGGTGTTGCTGGGCCAGCTGGCGTTGCGGTTGCCCCATGTGCGTATGCCGGTGCCAAATGTATTGAAGATGGTGGTTATACCAGCTTCGTTTAATGAATTTGCATCGGTACTTGTGCTGCTGGCGCCTGCGGTAATGCTGCGCTCTGCACCTACAATGCCTTTAATTTCTTTGTTTGATGGGCTCCACCAGTAACCGAGTGTTTCATCTGTATTGCTGATGATGCCTGCCATAAAGTTGCTGTAGGGATAATCTACATTTGTATTGGTGGCAGGATCGTATGCTTTTACATAAGGGTACAACAAAAATGCCCTTTTGCTGCTGGTGTTAAAGTTAATGGTGCCTGCTATACCACGGCCTGCAATGGCATCTGCAACGGATGTGGCGGCTGGTGCATCCAGCAGGGTGATGGCACGTAATTCATCTGCCTGGGCTATTAGCTCGGCGGCTACGGCGTTTACACTGCTGTAATCGGGCGCTATTAATATTTTTGGGTTAAAGCCAAACAGGTTTTTGCTTAGCGCCCATGCTTTACAGCCGGTATATACATCTGTATCTGCATCATGTGCGCCGATAATGGCGGCAGCATCTACTGCGGCGGCATTTAATTTTTTGTAGCTGAATTTAAACACATGGCCATTATCTGCATTATTGGTAAGGCTTGTAAAGTTGCCGTATTCATCCAGTGTATAATCGGTATCTTTTACAATGGTGGCATTTGTGGTGCCATCGCTTTCTTTTATGGTTACTGCGCCAATGGGTGCGTAGGCTAATTTTAATTTACCGTTGGTTACGGTGTGTGATTCTAATGTAACCTGGCTGGTGTGTGCGGTAGCATCGAACACGTTTACCACTATTACGCTGGCTGGGCCTTGTTTAAAAATGCTATCCAGCGCACGGGGTATGTTAAAACCGGGTACGAGTTTGCCAAACTGTGCGGCATCGTTTACGCCTTTTACCCATGTGGGTGTTTGGGCGGGGCCGGTTGGTGCTATGCCTACCAAACCTATTACGGCGCTTTTTACTACTGTTACGGGCACCGGGCCTTTGTCGATGGTTAGGGTTTCTACCCCGTGTAAATATGCCATTATTGTTTAATTAACTTTTTTTGATGAATGAGGTTTTTAATGATGCTACTGTCTGCCGGCAGGTTTTTATATTGCGAACCGTACTGCAGCACTATTTGCTGCTGGTTGTGTGTAAAACGCACAGTGGTGTGGCTGAGGTACAAATAGGTTTCCTGTTTGGTGTTTTGCTCTTTATTTTCTGTTGCTTTTGCCACTGTTTATTTTAATTAGGAATTGGGAATTAGGAATTATGAATATTGGTATTAAAGTCGGCTGGTGCAAACTCGGCTGCTGTAAAATCTCCTGCAAACTGGCTGCGCCATGTAAGGCTTTTTAACAGCGGGCCTAATTCTTCTGCAAAATCCTGCGCCTGCATGTGTATTTTTTTAGTTATAAATGTTATGTTGTAACTAAAATAATTTTGTACTTCGTTACGATCATCAAACTCAATTTTTTGCAGGTATAACTGGCCGCAGTTTTGTGGTTTGTAGCCCTGCAATACCTGTTTTACTATTTGCATGCCCTGGTTTATGCTGTAATCACCTTTGCGGCGTGCGGCTCTTATGTTTACGAGTATGGTTACATTTTCGTTTTGCTTTATAATGTCGAGCGCTGCCGGCGGATCGAAAGCACTATCTGAATATGCTACTATAAACAGGGCGCTGTTGGGTGTTACGAGCCGTTGAAAATCTACCTGCTTATCTGGCAATGGCATTACGGTGTAACTGGTGCCGGTAATTACTGTTTTCAGTTGTTCTACTATTTCATCCTCTATATCGCTGTACTGAAATGGCATTTACTCGGTTATTTTTACCAGGTTTGCTATTACGGTTTTACCATCCCATTTTAATTGAATGCTTTTTATGTTAAACTCTCCAAATGGATCAATGGTTATGTTTTCTGTTTTGCCACTGTCTATGGATTGTTTTAATCCTTCAAAATCCTGCACCTTGTATTCCATGGTGAGTTTATCGGGTGTATAATTAGCATCCAGCAGTTTTTCTTTTTCGGTTGGCCCGTTGTAAAGAACTGTGGCGGTTATTACTGCACCGCCTGCATCCGGCGCCCATGTGGCGCTGTAACCCATTGTGCTGGTTACGGTATTAAAAAGTGTTTCCTGCATTGCATCAAAAATATTGGGCATGGTTGTGGAAACACTTTTTAAATTGAATGAATTATTATCCTAACAGGCGTGCGTACACTGTTGCTGCGGTGGATGCGGCTGCGGCGTATGCGTAACCAACGTGTTTGTTGGCGCCGCTGTTGTCTGTATTATCCAGGCGGCTGTTACCAGCATCCCAATAAAGTTTTGTGCCCTGTGCCATTGCTGCTGAGGATGCGTGAGTGCGTTTTGCAATTTCAAAAACGCCTTCTACCTGCACGGCAATAACATCGCCGCTGGCTGCTGCTGCTACTAATGCAACGCCGAGCAAATCACCAACTAAAACGGGTGCGCCGCTTGCAATTGCGCCGCCTGCTGTGTAATCCAGCACATCGCCGCATGTGATAAAATTTTGTGCCATTGTTTTTGTATTTGTTACCCCGCCCGAAGGCCGGATTTTGTTTTTAATGTTGTTTAGTTACTGTTTAAAAAATTATGCTCCTGCATTTTTTACTGCACCACGCCAGCCAATTGCATCTACACCATAATCTAACCGCACTTTCCACTGCATGCCATCTACTGTAAATTCCTGCGACTGTTCCATAAATGGTGTTTGCTGGCCATCTAAAAACGCTACTTCTATTGTAGGTTCTTCGTTGGGGTCTGCAAAGGCATAGTATTCGTTACCAGTAATGCGTGCAGTATCGATAATGTTATTAAAAATACCTTTTGCCAGGTTTGGTTTTTGCAGTTTGTTTGCGGTATCAGGATCGTACTGTGCATCGTTTATTACACGTGCTGTACCACCGTTTTTAATACCGATTAACAGGTTTGCAGGGCGCAAATCCAGATAATCATTACCGGATGGATCTGTTTGTGATGCCATTAATACACGCATTTCATCAAAAGATGCCACGCTGGGTACTGCTGCTGTACCAATATTTTTATGTGTGTTGTGGAATAATGCTACACCATCGCTCATTGTTGGGTTGCTGGCCAGTAATGAATACACATCAATTTCTATACTGCGTGCTGCGGCACGGCCAAGCATTTGTGCCAGCCTTGTAAATGCATTCATATCATCGTTAACAATCATTTTACGGCTTACGTTAATGATGTTACCAAATGTTTCTGCAGTGATGCCTTCCTGTTCTGCATCGGGAATAGATTTATTTTTAAATTCTCCATCTTCCTTTACTTTATCAAGGCGGCTGAATGATCCCATACGCAGGCGTTTGTGTTCCCTGAAATCTGAAACAGTTCCAACGTAGCAGAAACGGCGCCATGTATCTGCTACTGCCTGGTAGTTGTTTAGTAACAGTTTGTGAATTACCCCCTGCAGCAATACTGGAAAATCGCTTGTGCTGGAAGTGATGGCACGGCCAACAATTTCCATTTTATCCATGTATTTGTAATCGATACCTGCACGCTGCAAACATTCTTTTGCAACATCTATTAACGATGTGCCACGGTATTGGCGGGCACCTGAAACCAGTTCTGGCGTAAATTCTTTTTCGGATACGCCGCTGCGTAATGATAAACCTGTAATGATGGCATTACGGGTTTTTGTTGTTTCATCCTGCCCGGTTACTGCAAATTGTGCTGCTGCCGGTTTTTGTGCGGGGGATTGTTGTGCTGCCATTTTATTTAGTATTGCCTGGCGTGCCTGATCGGCAGTAAGGTTTTGTGTTTGGATGAGTTCAAATGCATAATCGATACCCATGCCTGCGGCACGTACGGCGTGTACAATTTCTGCTGCACGCTCTTGTGTTGTGGCATCTTGCACCGGCGCAGGGGTTGTTTGTGGTTTGTTGTTTTCGGCTGGTTGTTTTTTGCCCAGTTTTGCTATAATTGCGGCACGGGCTCCATCTACGGTGATTGCTTCATCGCTGATGAGTTCTGTGGCGTAGGCATCTGTAAAACCGGCGGCACGTACGGCTTCGGTTATTTGCTGGCTACGCTGTTCGGCGGTTAAATTTTCTGCCATGTTATTTATTTTAGAATTAATGGTTACGGTGTGTAAATCTTCTGCATTTCGGGTGCCGCTTTTATAATCGGCTGGTACGGGTGCCAGTGATATTTCCATGGGCTCCCAGTCGGTGGCACGGTAAACGGGTATTTCGCCTTGTTTTTCGGTTATTTCGTACGTCCAAACCCGGTAGCCTACTGATATGCCACGTAAAATACCGTCCTGCACATCCTGCCAAACGGGGTTTACATCTTCCCTGCTGCTGAAACGTAGTGTGGCCCGTCCTTCTTTATTGGCAAAGCTGGCTGCATCTACCACGCCAAACTGGTTGGCTACACTGTAACGGCTGTGGTTGTCTAAAACGGGTGCGCCGGCATTTAGGCGATCCATACGTACTGATGCAGGGTTGCAGTCGAGTATTTCCATAAATACACCATCCCAATTACGCTGCGGCACGGGGTTTTCGGTGGCGAAAACCACATCTACCGTGCGTTTTTCTTTATTGATGGTATTAACATCGAATAACGCCCTTGTGTATTGTGTGCCTGCTTGTTTTGTTTGGTTAGCCATTGGGGTTTGTGTGTTTTACGCACATTTTAAAGTGATGTAAAAATATTTTGTGTTTTTTGGTGTGTGGTAACAAGGTTGTAACAAAAAAGGCAAAGAATAAGTGATAAGTAGTAAGTAGTAAGTGATAAGTAGTAAGTAGTAAGTAGTTTGCTTTATGCCTGCTTACCTGTTGCCTTTGTGCCTGTTGCCTGTGTGCCTGTTTGCTGTGCATCGGGATTTTTTCTGTTTGCATCGTAACGTGGATCGGTAGTTGGCATAAGGCTGGCGGCATCAAATTGTTTTGCTGCTTCTATCATTTCGTTAAATACTTCATCGGGATCATCGCCATTTTGGCGTATGGCTTCGGGCCAGCTGGTGAAACCGGCACGTACTGATTTTTCGAGCCCTTCGGTTTCTCTTACCGGGTCAATCATTTGGCGGCGTGGGGGTGTCCACCGTACGGCTACTGCATCCTGCTTTATATAGCCCATTATATTGGCGGCCTGTATAAACCACTGCCACATTTTATTGCACATTTGTGGTATTACCATGTTCCACTGCAGTACATCGATATTGCGCTGAAATTTTAACCAGCCCATGCGGCCGCTGCTGTAATTTACGGCTGTATAATCGCCGGTGAGGGTTACGTAATCCATTCCATAACCTACGGCTACGCCACGGAGTACGGTTTTTGTGTATGGCTCGTAATTGGCACCTGCATCGGGCGGGTTGGCCATGGTTACCTGTTTGCCTGGTGGCAGGTACTCGATGATGCCGGGCTCTACTTTTTCTATGCGGTCGGCTTCTGCTTTACCGGCGGCGGCTATGGTGCCGCTGTTATCGGTGTCGGTTACAAATACACTAAAACATGCGGCTATTTTCTGGCGTATGAGCTGTGCATCTTCGTACTCCTCAAAATCTTTTAACCGCAGCATGGCGGCGTGGCCCATAGGTACGCCACGAAACTGGCCGGGGCGTTTTTTTTCAAATAGATAAATTATTTCTTCGGCTGGTATGCGGTTGCTGATAAGGCTGGTATTGAAATTAACTGCATCGCCGGGGTGGCTTTGGTACAGCCAGTAGGCTACTACTTTGTGGTTGCTGTTAAATTCGATGCCGTAGAGTATGTAATTATCTGTGCCGTTTTGCTGCAGGCTGTGTTTTGTTGTATCGATATAATCACCCTCGAGCACCTGTAACTGCAATGGTATGGTGCTGCCGGGCATGGTGTGTTTGCGGATGATGCACTCGCCGCTTTCTGCTAATGTGCGTACGGCGAGGTGCTGCAGGCCGTACAGGTTGGTATGGCCATCGTAATCGCAGGTGGTACTATCTGCCCAGTTTGCCCATGCTGTTTTTAAGCGCCGGGTTTGCAGTTTTGACAGCTCGATGGCTTTGGGTATTATGCCTGTGCCAATGGTATTGTTGGCTATTTCTTTTACGGCATTTTCTGCATAGGGATTGTTGCGGCACATTTCCCTGCTGCGGTTGCGCAGGTACGTTATTGCGTTTTGCACTTCGGTTTGTGCGCTGCTGCCGGGTGCATACCAGCCGGTGGTGCGGCGGCCGTGGCCGGCAGCATCGTACCGGCGTACCTGCTGTGCTAATAATAGTGCGGCGGCCCGGTGTTTTATGCGTTGTGCGCCTGCCCGTGGGCTTATGAAGGCTATTGCTTTATCGAGCCAGTTATTTGTTATGTTTGGTTGGTTGCTCATTGTATGCCTTTTGAATAGCTGCCGTAAAAGCGGGTATTTTTTGGTGTGCTGCTGTTATTTGGCCATAAATCGTTTTCCATTATTTTTTGCAGGCGCAGCATTTCATCCAGTGTGCGGTATTCCACTTCTTTATCTGCATATTTTACCCTGGTGGCGCCTTGTGAAATGGCTTGTGATAATGCGTTATACTGGGCTTGTGTGTATGTTGGCATGGGTGTAATTGTGTGTTAAACACACAGTTTTTACGAAATTATTTGCGTTTTTTGGGGAAATTGTAACAAAAAAGGCAAAATAATGGTGAATAAGGAATAGTTACTTTTCAATAATTTAATTTTTTTATTTCGGTTATCATTGAGTTACCTGCAAGCGAAGAACTCGTCTTTATTGCTACATTTAGGGCAGACAAGCAACCACGCATCATTTACAACAGGTGTTTTATCGGCACTTTCGCTGTGTTTTCCAATCCAGCCACATTTACAACATTCCCACTTAGCATTTACGTCTACCTGAGAAACGCCAGCAGGTATCACATTATTTGCGTCAGTTGGGGTGTTGTGCTTTTTTAAATCTTCGTTCATATTCTGAACTTTAGTTTGTTAAATAATCTTTGGTGGTGTAACGCCCCACCGAACGCAAATAATCTTAACGTCAGCCCATAATTTCTCTATATGGTATAAACTATCATCGCTGCCGGTTAAATTATACTGGTAACGGCTTATTACTATTTTAAAGTTGTGATATACTCTTGTTGCTGTTTCTTTTTTCAGGTTGTGTGTTTTTACATCGATGTATGTAGTATAACGACCAATACCCATTACATACCATGATATTATTAATAAAATTAAGCATACTGTTACTGGAAAAATTAGCTGTTTCATGCTGATAAAGTTAATTAATATTTTTTACTGTTAGATTATAACAACTGCATTACCTTTTGTGTGTTTTACTCACAAATGCCTGCTAACTGTTTTATGTTTTTAATATCGGTATTTATGGAGCGGATTACATTTTTTTGTGCTTCTATATCGGTTATTTGCCGGTACAGGGCGCTGTGATTTTTTTGGTTGAATATTATTTGTATGCGTTTGTACTTTAGCATGGCTTCGTTACGGAGCAGATAGCACACTATTTTTCGCTGTTCGATATATTCACGTGTTTGCAGCTGCTGCTGGTTGCATTGGTAATAAATGCAGGCGGCATCTATTATTTTTTGTGATAATGGCAGTGGGGTTGGCATTTTTTTTATAATTAGGAATTGAGAATTAGGAATTATGCTGCTATTTCGAGCAGTAGTTCTTTATTTTTTTGCTGCAGTTGTATGAGGGTATCGGCCATTTCTATACTATCAACCAATGATTGTGTGCTGAGGTGCAGGTAAATTTCGGTTGTTTTTATATTGTTATGGCCAAGCAATTGTTTTAATGCGTATATACCGCCACGTACGCCCGCTTCCAGCAAATGTGTGGCCCGGCTGTGGCGCAGGCTGTGTGGTGTTACCTGCTTGTTTATGTTTGCTGCTTTGCATGCCCGGGCAAATATTATTTGTATGCTGCGGGTGCTGTATTTATCGCCTGCCTGGCCTTCAAACAACCAATATTTTGGTTTGTACTGCTGGTAATAGTTGCGCAGCAGTTGTATGGTTTCGGCGGGCAGGTGTACATACCTGTCTTTATAACCTTTAGCTCCTTTTACAAGCAATGTTTTACGGTGTGCATCTATATGGCTGATGCCCTGGCGGCATATTATGTTTGTTGCTTCACTTATGCGCAGGGCGCCGGTGTATATTGTTTTTAATATGGCCAGGTGCTTTGTATTTTTTACTGCTGCAAACAGCCTGGTTGTTTCCTGTACTGATAATATTTGTGGCAGGTAATGTGTGGGGCGTGGATAGGGTATATCCTGCAGGCTTATTGGTTTTTTTATTACTTTTTCAAAAAAATGGTGAAAGGTGGCGGTAAAACTTTTGTGGTAATTTTGTGTTTTTGGTACGTCTAACAAAAACTGCTTTATATCTTCCACCGATTTATAACCGTTGTACTTTTTGTACATGGATAGTATTACAGACAGGCATCCGCAGTATGTGCCAATGGTGCTTTGTGCATAGTTGCGGAGCTGTAACTCCCTGCGGAGTTTTTGGATCCATTCTGATTTTGTCATATTGTAAGTTGTTGGTTTTGTTGTTGGTTTCGCTTATTATGATGTTAGCGGCGATTTTTTGGGCAGACATCCAAAAGGGCGTTAAAGACTTGATGCATGGCTTCATCTGCATACGGTGTTGACATTGCTTTACCTCTGACTTCATACATCTTTTCAAAAGACGGAAGTTTTGAAAGCACGTAATCCAATGCCCTTGATTTTATTACCGTGATTGGAAAATGTTGGTAGAAGTGGATTACTTCTTCGGAATATTGCCGCAACATTTTCTGTTCCTCATAATCGCCGAGTTCATAAAGTTTGACCGTGGTTTCTTCGTTAATCGGTTCACCACGTTCGGTAAAAATTTTCTGAATTTCTAAGTACAGATGCAGCCAAGACTGATAGCGGCTTGGCAAATAATCTGGGAGTTGTATTTCGTTCATATAAAAAACTTTTGGTTGACAAAACTAAAACCGCCGCTAACAGTTGCTTTGCAAAAGTTGGGCGGACGAACAAAGGCTAAACTGTTTATCTTTAATCGGCTGCATTGCAATGGTTAAGCTGACGAATTTCAAATACCCAACCTTCGCAAAGCAGTCAAACGTAAGCAGAAATGCTCTCTATACCGAGCATCAGACATCCACATTACAATCCCATTTTCACCTTTAATAGCTAATTCAGCAGTTTTTGCATGAGTGTACATTCGTCCAGCCTCAAATACAGTTCTACCATCAACAGTAATCCATGTCTTCCGACATGCACTTCTGCTAACAGGCAGTTTTGCAAAAGCAGGGCTGACAGTTGTTGTTTCAGCTTCGGTAAATAAATCTATCTGCATATCTTAATTTCAGTTTGACGTTAATAAATGCCCTGCCATTCGCAAAGCTGGCAGAACGTTATGTGTAATTGTTACCAGCATACCATTTACGGGGCAGACGGATAACTGTATTATTTTTTTGCCAACGCCACACATTAGTTTCCATTTCAACTTTTTTCTAAATAACAAACAATTTTAACCAGTAATCCATTTTCGTAAGTAAATGACTTGTCTTGTACCTTATACGGATAATCACCATCTTTTACCCTCCAGAAAACAGTATCACCAATATTGGGCACATTGTTGGTATTAAATACTGTTTGATTTTTAGGTTCATCATCTAAAGGCAACTGCAAATATTCAAAATCAAGTATTAGCTTCATTTTCTTTGTATTTTAAATTATAGTATATTTCGCCATTAGCTAAAGAAATATCTGTTTCTATACATAATCTTTGGTCATAATCAGTTATTAAATCAGATACATGAGCATCAATTATTTGTTGTCTTTCTTTTTCAAGTAAGGATAAAGCAACTAAGATATGCCCGTTTAAAAAATCTGCATGAGATTGGTTCCCGTTTTGTAAACAAATAGATTCTTGACTTTTTAACCAATCTATCATTTCTTGCATTGCTGTTTTCATATATTATCTATTTCTTTTTTAACTAAAAGCCAAAAATCAATCATTGAAACATCTCTTGCCGCAATTTCGGTTGCAATTCTAACTGCTTTGTGGCTATCTATTATTTCAAAAATCATAGCATAGCTTATTCTTTTTGCATCATGTATAGCAGCTTTACATACCCCAGACGGGCAATTCATTAGCCCACACTTTTGCTCCATTGTAGCACAGTCGTAAGTAAATTGCATGTTGCTATTTAGTAGTGAAATAGCTTTTTGTTTTGCATCCATTTTTTATAATTTAAGTTTTTAAATACATGCTCCGCAGCTTAAAAAAAATAATACAGCCGAACAATAGTTTTTCAAATCAGCGACATCAATTAGCACACCACAACTACACATAACAAGCGGTTTTGCAAAAGGCTGGCTGCGGAATAAATTTTGAGCCAATTACAAAGCCAAGCAGCAGTGCGTGTTTGG
>Ga0208825_1002362_pt1 | contig 12557 bp, 11 predicted proteins | sample AD_UKC113_MetaG_FD_184450 | JGI IMG/M metagenome (GOLD analysis project Ga0208825, IMG submission 184450) | Active sludge microbial communities of municipal wastewater-treating anaerobic digesters from Hong Kong - AD_UKC113_MetaG (SPAdes)... | ecosystem: Engineered > Bioreactor > Anaerobic >...
GCAATAACCCAGAACTGACACCTAATCCATCAACGAGTAGGAAAAAACTCAATATATTATTTGCGTATGACCATTGCCCAAAAGCTTCTTTCGTAATGAGCCTTACTATAACGACAGAGATACCAAATTGAATAATTTTATTTATCACATTGGCAGAAAAAATGTGAAAGAAACCATTCTTTATCAGAAACGATAAATCTCTATTATTCCTAACCTCTACTTTCATCTACAAAATAATACCTCCAAGCCTCAAGTAAAGTCAGAACTTGTGTTTTCTCTATGGTATTTCCCGTCGTGAATAGTTTTTGGCAATCATTTCGCAGTTTCTCATTCTTGAGTAAATCGATGCCTTTGTTGAACGTATCCAAAAAGAATTCTCTTAGATCATCATTGGTGTTGTACCAGTAATCAATTGGATTCATATGATGCTTAGTATTGAGCGAGCTTGCATGAAAGAGCTTATTAAAAGCTTTTCTTGGCAAAGCCTTTAAAGTCGTAGTTCTACCAAATATACTGTAAGTCCTTTCTGTTATTTTCCCCTGAATTTTCTCCCATTTGTACTTTGCAGCATCTGGATACTTCCTCAATATCCACTTCTTGTATATCCTATGATCGTATCTGTATTTTAGAGGTATCTTCAGACAATACTCAAAAAATTCTATATCCAAAAATGGTGAAGCAACTTCAGTATACTTTTGACTAACGAGGTTCCCTTGAAGAGCTCCAGTAAAAGCTCTATTGTAAAATTTAAAGACCTCTTCGTTATTATACTTGTACTTTAGATACTTTTTTTCGTCGTTCTGTACTAATCTCGTTGAGTATGCACCATCTCTTGGCTTATATGAGGTTTGTGGATTCTCTGAACTGTAGAAAGTCCCAAGTATAACGTCCCCAATCTGACCAGTATGATATATTCCATATTTGTCGAAGTCAATTTTGCTTAAACATCCATTTGCGTGAGCAGCACCTGCATAAAGACAGTCACCAAAGTTTATTTCAATCATTTCTCGAATATTCTTTAAATAGATACCATTGTCCAGTGCATAGAATAGCCATTCATGCTCCAAATCTCGTGCAATTTCCTTTGCGATCGTTTCATCCCAATAGTCTGTCTGCGAAAATGTAACATTCAACTGCTCTGTATATCCGAGTTCATGTGCTACCCATACTGTCATCCTCGAGTCCAATCCGCCACTAAGTGACGCAATATGTTTATAACCATATTCCCTATCCTTTTCAAACTCTAATTTGACTGCATTTCTGAATAACCTGTCAATATTCTGTATTATTTCCTCCTCACTTTGCGAATAATCAGGAGTATTGTCAATTTCGTAGTATGTCAAAATCTGAAAATCCCCGTCTTCAATTTTAATGTACTTTCCGGCATTTAATTTTTTAATTTCCCTTATTAATGTATAGTCTTCGAGCATATAGCCATATGTCAGTAAGAAATATGCACCTATTTCATCAAAAGTATAGCTTATTTTGTTGTTTTTCATATAACTTACCAAGTAATTTATTTCAGAACCAAATATTACCTTATCCCTCATTTTATAATAAAATATTTGTTTATCTCCGACATGGTTTGTATATATAATCCATTTATTCTTATTCTTATCATAAAAAAGCCCAGAGAAACTTCCTCTAAATTCTTCAAAGAAAGTCTCCCCATTTTTTCTGTACATACTTATTATTGCATTCTTAAAATTCGAAGCTTTATACTTTTCGATGAGCTTTAAAGAATTTAAGATAACCCCTTCTGTTATTATTATATACTCGTCATCTTCAGTAAATACCTTATCTTTTTCAAATTTCTTAATTGTTCTTCTTTCTAAATAAAAGTTATTGCTTTCTATTACTTCATTAATCAAATCATCCCTATCCGAAATACCAAAATTTTTATATGCTTTGTTTTTACTTATCTCACCTAAAAACCCAGGCATTCGATCACTTCCCTTAACCTTTATCTTTTCAATACCTCTTCATACACTGCCACTTCTTGTTTCACAATATTCTCCCATGAAAATCCCAAAGCTCTTTCTCTCAAATATTCCCTTTCAATAGGATTTTTAAGCAATTCAACTACTTCTCTTAACTCTCCATCTCCAACTACCAAACATTCAACTTCTTGTTTTGAAGAGATATTTTTAAATATCTCAGGGAATTTATCGGCTCTTTTGATGGGTTTTAACCCCCCAACAAAACCCACCACTTTTTTGTTTAGTCCCAACTCTCTTTTTATCTTTTCCTTATCTAAAGGTTTGAGTAAATCAGGTTCCATTCCGTTAGGAATTACTATTGAATTATTGCCCGAATAACCTAAAGATTTTGCTTTATTTAACAGTGCATTACTTACAAACATGACTTTGCCTGCGTTTTCTAAAACATCGTTGTATAACTCTTTGTTGTTTGGCATTCCTAAATTTATATCGCTCCCATGGCAAGTAACAACATACGGAATATTCAACTTCTCTGATAAAAGCTTTGCCACTAAACCAGCTGGCGGAGTATACATCCCATGAGCGTGAATTATATCAAAATCCAGGTCATTATTACTGTATATTTTGGTTGCAACTTCTTTGGATAATTTTCTTTCATTTTTCTCCAATCCCATGAGGGGTGATTACGACAATATTCAATTAAGAAAAAACAATTCCAAGTTCAATGACATTAATATAATTCAACCGGTTCACTCTTTCAATGACAATCTATTATGATCTAATACGCCATCTATTACTATGTATTCATAATTTGGAAAATCTTGATTTATAACTGATTCAAAAGTTTTTGATATTGTTTTTTCACTATTATAGCAAACTGTAATTATAGAAATTAAATCATTATTCAAAATTAGTCCCCTCTTTTTTCTTTATAGAATAAATTCAAAAATTAAATTCCTTAAATTTATTATATTCATCTAACGTATTCTGATATTTGTTCCATTCTCCTATGTCGAACCAAGATTTTTCACTTACAGGAAAATATGATACTTTCTCATTATTTTTTATTAGAATTTCAACTAAGTCTGTCATATTGTAATAAGTATTTTCTGGTATATATTCGATAGCTTTTTTATTAATAATATACATTCCTGAGTTTATCAAATAACTCTTGTTGGGTTTTTCATTTATTCTCTTTACATTACCTTTACTATCTTTTTCTATTACTCCATAAGGGATTTGATCATTTTTCAATACTCCTACTATTGTAAGAATATTGCCATTTTTAACATGATAATCTAATAACTCAATATAATCTTGATTGATTAAGATATCACAATTTGTTATAAAACAATTTTCTTCTATATAATCTTTTATTAAGCGAATACTACCTGCTGTACCCAGTGGTTTATCTTCTTTAATATATTTAATATTAAGGTTTTTCAAGTTCTTATTAGATAAATAGTATTCTATTAATTCATGTTTATAATTTACTGATAAATAAAAATTATGTATTCCATATCTAAGAAATTTTTCAAATATTATTTCTAAAATAGTTTTCTCTCCAATTGGAATTAATGGTTTTGGGATAACATTTGTTATAGGTTTTAATCTAGTACCTTTTCCACCTGCCATAATAATCGCAGGAATATCGATTTTCTCATTATTTAAATATGTTGAATGACCAAATACATCTTCCCAGAAATATATTTTGTAAATATTACCTTTTTCTACAACAGGTAAAAATTCCATTCTATATTTAAACATCAATTCTTTAATTTCTTCAAAACTATCTGATTTGCTAGCTATTTTTATTTCTTTTCTAGTAATTTTGTATGCAGGAGTATTCAAATCAATATTTTTAATTATTGCTCTTTGAATATCTCCCATACTTATTAATGAATAAAACTTATTATCTTTTTCTAAGATTATTAATTTCCTATTAATTTTATCCATTCTTTTAATAACATCTATAACTTTTGAATCATAAGGCATTTTTATATCTGATTTCATATAAATCATTCCTCCACTTTATTATAATTAAATTTATATCCTAATTCTTCTACAAGCAATTTATTCTCTACAATTAAATCTTTACTTCTATATGCATTGTTATTAATAATTTTTTATTGTACTTATGTTCTAAACATTTAATAATTTCTTTTAGTGTAAAAGATTTTCATTCTGCAACATTTATAGCTTTTTGGATTTTCTCTTTTTTTAATTTAACACAGGCTTTATATATATAACCAACAACCTTATTTAAATGTATGTAGTCTCTTTTTGTTTCTAAACTGCCTTAATCACCCCTCATGGGATTGGAGAAAAACGAAAGAGATGGTAAAATTAAGATTTTAGCCATTTGTTTTCTATCCTTTGCCACCTTATTTTATTCTTCTTGCTGGATTTCCTACATATACTCCTGGTTCGTTGATATCCTTCACAACTACAGCGCCAGCTCCAATTAAGGTCTCTTGCGATATATTTATGTTTTGAATTATTATAGCGCCAGTTCCGATAAAGGAATTCTTACCTACATATGTTCCACCACTTAATATTGCACCTGGTCCTATGTGAACATTGTCTTCTATAATACAATCATGTTCAATAATAGATCCAGTGTTAATGATACAATTTTCGCCAATCTGGGTTCCTGGATTAATTACAACATTTTTTCCAATTAGAGTTCCCCCACCTATTTTAGAATATTGTGAAACATTAGGTGATTTAGAAACTATAACTGGTGTATTAAACCCAATATTTTTAATTTTATTAAATAATTTTCCCCTTTGTTCGTTTATTTCTACTTTTCCTATGGAAACAAAAGCGTTTTTATAACCTTTTTTGTACAAATCTTCTAGTTGATCATCTGTATATTCTATTTTGATTCCTAATATTTCTTTTCCAATATTTTCTTTTAAATCACTTATTAGAATTTCATCATAATCATTATTTTCTTTTAAAATATCTATTATTACTTTACAATGACCTCCTCCCCCAACAAGTATAATTGAATTAGACATTATTTATCGCCTCTACAACATATTCAATTTGTTCATAATTATTCATAGTTGAACCAGGTAAATTTAAACCTTTTTCATAGATTTCATATGCATTTTTGTATTCTTCTTTTTTGTACTCTTTGTATGGTGGAAATTCTACAATAGGTATAAATATTCTTCTTGTTGGAATACCTTTTTCTTTTAATTCCTCCTGAATTTCAGGTATAGATTTATTTGATTCAATTTTTATTGAGGGTAGCCAATAAGAACTTTCTGCTCCTGCATATGATTTTTGAAAGATAATTTTATCGTTGTTTTTAAATCCTTCTTTGTATATTTCTGCGAACTTTCTTTTTTTATTTAGAAATTCAGGAAGTCTTTCAAATTGGGCTAATCCCAAACTAGCTACTAAATTGGTCATCCTGTAATTGAATCCTATTTCAGGATGGTAATATCCTTTGCTTGAATCTCTGGCTTGGTTTACTAAAAATTTAAGATGATCTGCTTTTTTATTGTCATTTGTAACTATCATGCCACCTCCACCAGTGGTCATAATCTTATTGCCATTGAAACTAAATGCATTTAATTCTCCAAAAGTACCTGTGAATTGGCCATTGTACGTTGCTCCCAAACTTTCTGTGGCATCTTCAATAATTGGGATATTGTATTTTTTAGATATTTCAATAATTTTCTCCATATCACAAGGGTTGCCATATAAATGAACAGGTATTATTGCTTTTGTTCTTTCTGTTATGTGATTTTCTATTTCTTTTGGGTCTATGTTCCATGTTTCAGGATCAACATCAACAAAAACAGGAGTAGCTCCTACATACTTGATTGGATTCACAGTTGCTACAAAAGTTATAACAGGAACTATTACTTCATCACCAGGCCCTATTCCTAGTTCATATAATGCAAGATGTATGGCTGCTGTACCACTTTGAGTTGATACTGCTCTTTTAGCTTTTAGATATTGGGCAAATTTGTTTTCGAATATATCTATGTTTTCTCCAACTGAAGAAACAAAGGTTGAATCGATACATTCGATTAAATATTTTTTTTCTAATTCGCCAACATTAGGCGCATCAAGTAATATTTCTTTCATAGACAACACCTCGATCATACATTATATATATCAGTTTTGTAATACTGTAAATTATCTTTTATCCAATCAATTGTTTCTTTTAAACCTTCCTTTAACGTGTATTTTGGTTCCCAACCAGTTACTTTTTTTGCTTTTTCTGCATTTGATAGTAATCTTTCTACTTCTGATTTTTCAGGTCTAATTCGTTGAGTGTCTCCGATTATTTCTACTTCTTTTCCAGTTAATTCAATTATCTTTTCAGCTAAATCTCTAATAGATATCTCTTGCCCAGAGCCAAGATTGTAAACGTCGCCTATTGTATTTTCGTGTAAGCCTACGGTTATGAATCCATTGGCAATGTCTTTTACATAGTTTAAATCCCGTGTTGGAGATAGATTTCCTAGTTTTATTTGTTTCTTGCCTGCTAAGATTTGACTTATTATTGTTGGTATAACTGCTCTTGCTGATTGACGTGGCCCATAAGTGTTAAAAGGCCTTATAATAGTAACTGGGGTTCCAAAAGATCTATAGTATGATAAGGCTAAATGGTCTGCTGATGCTTTACTTGCTGCGTATGGGGACTGCGGATTGTAAGGATGTTTTTCATCTATCGGAACATATTGAGCAGTTCCATATATTTCACTTGTTGAAGTTATTATTATTCGCTTTAAGTTTAATTTTCTTCCAGATTCTAATATATTATATGTTCCTTCTGTATTTGTTTTTATGTAGGCAAGAGGTGATATATACGAATAAGGTATTCCTATCAATGCTGCTAAATGAAATACTACGTCTACATCTTTCATTGCATCATAAACAGAATCAAAGTCTCTCACATCGCCTGTGTATATCTCTATATCGTTTTTATATTTTGATTCCTCAAGCCAGCCCCAATCATTTTTAAAATTATACCTCACAAAGGCTTTAACCTCAAAACCTTTTTCAACTAAGAGTTCTGTTAAATGTGAGCCGATAAAGCCTTCTGAACCTGTTACCAGTATTTTCATTGATTCAACCCTCCAGTAATTTATTATACACTTCTATCCAGCTTCCTATGTTATTATCCCAGCTTGATCTTTCATATATAATCTTTTTGTTAACTTTCGTTTTTTCTTTTAATTTATCAAAATTTCTAATAATATATTCAATTTTATTTGATAAAATTCCTTCTTTTAATTCATCAATGGTTTCATAGTACGCCCCTGCTTCTCTTAATTCATCGTACGGAAGCCAAGAACCATTAATAACTATATTGCCAGCATAAAGACTTTCCTGCATAGAAGCCGACATTGCATCAGTATCTTGAATATTTATCATTATATCAGTAGCCTTTCTTAATTTAGCTACATCATTATCTGACATAAATTCTTCCAAAATTTTATAATTTATTTCATTCTCTTTAAATCTATTATTGCACAATGTTTTTATTTTTTCTCTATGCACTTTGCTACCATATGTTAAAGGAATAATAATAAATATATTTTTTATTCTTTTCGATAATCGGATTATTTCTTCAATCATATATTCATGATTTTTTTTAGGGTCAGCTGAATAGCCTAGAGTTATTATGATTTGTTCATTGGATATATTATATTCTTTTTTAAATTCATTGATCTCCTTTTGACCTATTTCATCTATTTGATCAAAATCTATAGGTAACCCAAACCTAGTTTCATAAATTGGTATTTCTTCAAAACCAAAAGTTTCATGAAAAACTGGTATCATTTTTTTGTTTACAACAGTAATAATGGTTGCGTTTTTTATAATTTGTTTTTGCAAAAATTTACTTATTTTTGAATTATTTGGAGTTCTATACAAATCAGACCCCCAAAAAGTTACTATTAATTTAGTGTTCTTTAAAAAATGATTAAACAAAAAATAGCTCGGGCTTAACAAGTTTATATGAACTAAATCAACGTCTTTAATCATTTTTTTAAATTTAAAAATTGTATCTATTTTATTAAAATATTTATTTTTTAACCCGCTACCCGAAAATCGTATTAGTTCTAATTTACTAGAATTAATATTAATTTGATCCTCATATTTTTTTGAATAAATACTTTCATTACTCGTGAGATATAATACTTTATATTTCATCCTATTCCCCTAAATGATCAATAATTTTATTAACGATCAGCTCTCCTGCATTACCTTTTCCGTATATGTCTTCTGGATTTTCAATCTGCGCTTTTTCTATTGTTTTATCATATAGATTGTCTTAATTGTAGAGAACTTCCTCTAACATATTTTATAAACTTTATGGGATAACAGAAAAATTAAAAAGTCTTCTTTTCCATGATAAACCTTTTGCACCATGTACCCAAATCAAAATTGGTTCATTATTGGTTCATTAATTTTTTTATGAAATTTTCAAATAGATCTCGGTGGAAAAAATGAATTAATATTAAATCAGGTTTCATAGAATAATACTTTTCAAGAATACAATTTTAATTACAATTAAGAACTTTTATATTATTAAAATAGTAGTAATTATTTTTTATTGCTCTTTTATTATAAATTCACTCCCATTTGCCAATTTTCATATAACTCGAATCTTTTTTGAGCAAAATTTATTATTATATAAATTGTTTTCGCATAGAAGATTTAACATTTTAATTTTCTACATAATTTTTTACATCTTCTGTGTTCATATCTCTTCTATCTCCCCCAACAAAAACTTGCTATTGAAATCATTCAGCATGTCTTTATCTTCTATGTCCCAGTATAGAATTATTTTAGTTTTATCTATCTTGTTTATATCGGTTTCAGTTATATAATCAACGTTTAACTCTTTTAATATACCTTCGATTATTTCTTTCATTTCTCTGTCTTGTCCAAATAGTATGTACGTTCTATTTCTTCCATAAAATCGCATTATTCTTTCTATGTTTTCTTTGATAATCAATGTTTTATTGTAATGTCTTTTTATGTACTCTATCGTTTTTTTGCTTTTTTCTTTGAACCCTTCTGGAGTCAATATGTATCTAAAGCTCTTACTGTTCAACCTTTCTAATTTGACAAAACCTTTTTTGATAAACTTTTTCAGAAGTAAGTTCACCATTCCCAAAGACAGTCCTGTCTTTTCTGAAAGCTCTCTTTGAGTTATATCAGAATTCTTTTCCAATTCTTCTAAAATAAGTACTTCAACATCCTGCATCTTTTTCAACACCTTTTTGTATGTTCAATTTTTGAACGATTGAATATATTTTATCACATAAATATATTTTTTTGACTCTCCAAAAACTTTTTTACTAAAATTACATATCTTCAGCAAAACGTTTTGAAAGACTATTTCATTTTGAATATGTCTATACTGCTTAATACGCCTTTATCTATGTATTCAGGATGTTCTTTGAAAAAGTTAATTGAAATGCGTTCAATTTCTTGATTTAAAGTTGGACCTTTAAAAGATGATAGTTCAAAAAATTTTCCGTCAAAATAAGCTTCCACATACCTGTTATATTCATCTCCATTAGACAATAACAGGTCAAACAACACTAGACCCTTAAAGTTTTTCTTAGCTAAATCTTTTTCAATATCTTGCAAATATTCTAAAGGAGAGTCATCATTTATTGCAAATATTATATATTCATATTTAATATTATTGACCTTTTGAACCTCATAATTTTTCATTTTTCTCTCTCCTCACATATAATAGTCAAGTTAAATACTTTTTAATTTTCTTATACTCATCTTCTATTAAACTCAAACCTTCTAGGGTAAATTTGTCAGCTATAGATTTATCTGAAATTATTTTTGTCATACTGGGTGTTATATTGGCATGAACAAATGAATTTCTTTCATGATAAAAATTATAACATCTTTCCAATGAATTGACGACTTCTGGGTTATTAATTTTTGACTTGCATTTTTCTTCATACAAAATATATTCATTTAGCTTGTCATCCCTTTTGAACATTCCGAAATCCTTATAAATATATGCTTTTCCATCTTCTTTTGCTTGAAATCTTATTCCATAATTACTGAATATAAATTTCAAGAAGTATTCTAAGCATCTTGCTATAGGTATTTGGTAAAATGAATAATCTTTAATGAAATCGTAAGAGCGCATTTTAGTGCTACCGTATGCAGTTATTAGAAGATTTTGAATATCTTGGTTAAAAACATTAAATGAAGTTGGCATAATATTATTTACCAATTCAGAATACATATCACTTACATCATAGGATAAAAATTCTTCATTTTCTTTTAAAAGTTCTTTGTAATTTTCAAGGTATTTAGATAGAAATAACTGTACAGAATTAAAAACATCTAAAGCTTTGCCTTGTATGGTTAAAGTTCTATTTGTATAATAATTGAATCGGAGTTCTGATTTTGAGACTTTACTTGAAACATAAAATGACTCTTCAATATTATTTGGTAAATCTTTAATAATACTAAATATAAATTTTTCCTCTTCGAGGTATTTTTTCAAGTTTCCCATATTTTGTTTTTCAAAAAATTTTATAGTAAAACTTTTATTTTCCTCTTCTTGTTCTAAGTTATAATTTTCAAATAGATTTAGAAGGGGATCCCCTTTCAACGCCTCTTTTGCTAAATTATCAGCAATATTATTGCCTTTATCTCCAGAATGAGCTTGAACTTTTACAAACTTAATATTTATTTGATCTTTTACTGAATCAATAAACTGTTTATACAATTTAGTCAAAGTTTTTTTCGTTTGCCAAGTTCCATTAGCCCATTTTTCTATACCTTCATAATCATAACAGATATTTACATCTTTTATGTTATTTTTTAAGCAATAGTTCATAACATAAACACAGGCCATTAATTCTCCAGCTACGTTATTATTATCCAAGAACCTTTCATCATTTCCTTTAAACTTAATGAATTTTTCATTTTCACCTTCGGTTATATAAATACCTGAGCCATATTCTTTAATATTGTCATTATATGAACCGTCAATATATGCGATGAGGCCATCTATAAATTTAGAACTTTCATTAACATTTAAATTTTTATTTAAATACTCTTCTGCATCTTGTAGATTACTAAAACTTTTATATTCAGCTCCCTTAAATCCATCAACTTGTTCTTTACAGGCTTCCCACGTTTCGTAAATGCCTGTTTCCCTTCCCCTTTTTACAGCATAGTATTTTTTACCCATCCTGAAAGCCTCCAAAACAAAAATTATTTTAAAGTTTTAACTATATTTCTAATTTAATAAAACATTAGTAATTAAGAAAATCCCATTTATTTCAAAAGTAATACTTATATATAGTATCCGTAAAAAGGACTTTTTTACTCAAATGATCACATCTATTTAAACACACTAAGCCTTTATCAACCCAGCAATCTTTTCCCCTGCATTTCCATCTCCGTATATATTTTCTGTTTTTGAATCTATCTCGTTGTTGATTATATAATTCATCTTATTTTCAATTTCATCGGGCTTACTTAGTATATTCCACCCTGCATCTGTTAATTCTCTCCAACCTGTATCTGGCATAACAACTATCGCCCTTTTTCTTGCAAAATAGGCCTCTTTTTGTAATCCTCCACTGTCTGTTATAACAAAAAGGCTTTTTTGAATTAGCCCCATCATACTTAAATAATCAAGAGGTTCTATCATTAAGATGTTTTTTGTGTATTGTTCTAAATCAAATTCTTCTATTCGTTTCTTTGTTCTAGGGTGTATAGGAAATACAACTTTTATCTCTTTTGATATTTTGTCTAACTCTTTCAATATAGCCTTTAAATTTGATTTGTTATCTGTATTGAAGTCTCTGTGTATTGTGGTTACTACATATTTATTTTCTTCTAAGCTGAATTTGTTGATAATCGTTTCATCAAAGTATGGTTTCACCTTTAAGAAAAGATCATACATTATATCTCCTGTAAAATATACTCCTTTGGTGATGTTTTCTTTTTTTAGGTTATTCATAGCTAATTTAGAAGGACAGAACAAGTACTTAGATATATGGTCTGTTAGTACTCTGTTTATCTCTTCTGGCATATCCTTTGGTTCTTGCCTAATTCCTGCTTCTACATGTGCAACTGGTATCTTCAACTTTGAGCCAACTAATGCTCCGGCTAAGGTAGTGTTTGTGTCTCCGTACACGAGTATAATATCAGGGCGTTCTTTTAATACTACCTTTTCAAATTCTATCATTGTTTTACCAGTCATCTCTGCATGTGTGCCAGAACCTATTCCTAAATTGTAATCAGCTTTTTTAATATTTAAAACTTTGAAAAATACATCAGACATATTAAAATCATAGTGCTGACCAGAATGAACCAGGATTTCTTCTATTCCTTCTCTCTCAAATTCTTGATTCAAAATTGCTTCTTTAATTATTTGAGGTCTTGCACCTATTAGACTGATTAGTTTCATGTAGTTGGTTTCCTTTCTTTTAATTTTCCTAATTCTTTTATTTTTTCAATAACAGGTTTCATTTTAGCATCCCAACTCAAATTTTCTTCTGCATATCTTCGCATTTCCATTGAATAATTTGGGTGTTCTTTGATTAAATTTTCATACCATTTGATAACTTGACTAACATCAACAGG
>Ga0208825_1002366_pt1 | contig 12527 bp, 7 predicted proteins | sample AD_UKC113_MetaG_FD_184450 | JGI IMG/M metagenome (GOLD analysis project Ga0208825, IMG submission 184450) | Active sludge microbial communities of municipal wastewater-treating anaerobic digesters from Hong Kong - AD_UKC113_MetaG (SPAdes)... | ecosystem: Engineered > Bioreactor > Anaerobic >...
TGGCAGTGCCGAAGCCGGAGCGGAGCGACGGCTGAGGGCAGCCCGTAGGGCCACTGCCTTTATCAAGCCCCGGACGCCAGGGAGCAGGGCAGCCTGAGCTGCTGGGGTGGACTCCTTGATGATGCTTAATCCAGTGGCTGGGTGTGTACATGCATTTCTATCTCATGCTGCGTTTAGTCTATCTATCCGGTGAGTTAGCCTAACTCACAGGTCGATAGGGCTACTGCTGTTGATTAGCTATTAACATCAATCGCTATCCGTAGCCGGTGTATATGCTTGCCGGTAGCTATTCCGTGCCGTACTCTATGCCTTCCTGTGCCTTGATCATATTGATAATAATATGATCATAATAAACACTTCATTGCTCATTTGTTCCATGCTCGCCGCTCACCAGCTTTCTATTCGCTGCTCATCAGTTCTTCACTTATCGTTTATCAGTTCTTTACTTGGCGTTTATCAGTTCTTCACTAGTGAGTTTTTACGCGGAGAGGGGAGAGAAGAGAGAGAAGACACCACCACCCAGGGGACAGCAGCCACCAGCCGGGAGACGGCAGAAAGGCGAGACAGCGATCACTTACGGCGATGTGCTACTAAGCACTCACTGACTTCGGCGTTAGCTTACGGCGATGTGCTACAAAGCACTCACTAGTTTCGCCGTAAGCTTACGGCGATGTAGAACCGTAACTCTCATTGAAGCGCACAGCTTTGCTGTGTGCTTCTGCCCCTCCTAGTATCGGACTGAAGCTATGGAAGTGCGGGGGGACCATGCGAGCAGCACGAAGGAGTGCGCCCGCAGGCGCACGAGAGCGCCGCAGCAGCGGCGCGACTGAGTGTTGCTCGCTGGTGGGCCCCGCACGCCAGCGAGCAGAAAAGAGCGAAGCGAAGAGCGGGGGGACCGTCCGAGGCCGGGCCGAAGGCCCGTGACTCGGCGGTGGGCCCCGCTCGAAGCGAAGCGTGCATACCTTGCGGTCTGCTGCGGGCTTGGCGGTGGGAAAAGCATGTCTACTCCCGCCTCATTACCCGGTCAGTGTGCCGTTAAGGTTGATAGGGGGGCTTTAGCCCCCCTCTGTCAGCCCAGGCCTTAAACCGAAGTTCCGCACGTATTCATGGAGATACAGGGGCGATAATCGAGCGTTGCCATCGGACTACTGCGCGCGGTAGGGCCCCGGCTACTGATACCGATTCCGGGTTAGAAGCATCTGCGGACTACGGCCCCGGCAGGCCGAAGAGCAGCATCCTCCCCGGCTCGGTAGGCGAAGGGGCCTCATGCCTCCCGGCGTGGGAGGAGCGTTGCCCGCCGTCAAGCTATCCGGGCGCTGGGGAGGACAGCAAATCCATCGGCCTACGCAGGCCCAGGGGTGGCTGGATGAGGATAGTTCCGGCTCGACCTCAAAAGCCAAGCGTCCGGCCCGGCGGAGACTCAGCCCCCACTAACTCGTCTGCTCCCGGAATGCCGGCCTGCACTTGCCCCGTGCATACAAACGGAGAACGGGGGCTGAAGTGTTTAGTTTGGCCCAGGTGCCGCTCGTGGCGGCACAACCCCGTAAAAAAACACTCGTGAAACTTTGGTTGGGCTTGAACCAAACTTTGGTAAAGGCTGAATCGATGTTTGGTTTAGCTTTTGTACAACATGATGAAATTCTCTCCTTACTTCTCGTAGCAGAAATATTATCACAGAAAAGAGAAAGAGGAGGATTGAAACCGTATTCTCCGCCGCATTGAGTAGATAGGGGGGCCGTACACCACCCATTAAACCATTTAGAATAATTGGCTCTAAACTATAGCTCTCTTCATTATAATACTATCTTTACAAAATGCTGTAAATATCTCCATAATTCGTAACTACCCTCTTCTCTATAATCAGCTCATGGCATGAAACACTGGGAACCATCGGTGGGCACACTGGGAACCTACCGGGAACCCTACCGGGAACCATATAATAAACATATAATCAATATCAATAACTATCTTCTCTCTTACTCTCATGATGTGGTTCCCGGTGTTCCCGGTATTTTCTGCTATTCTATATGTGCGTCATGCCTTCCCTAATCATATATCCTAAACATTCTTGCTTTTTCACCGGGAACACCGGGAATACCGGGAACTTTACGTATCCTACTATCGTTTTTACGGTTCCCGGTAGGTTCCCGTAGTTCCCTCTTTGGTTCCCAGTGCTGTTTGGTTTGCGTCACCCGCTATCACTTCTTTTGGTATCAGCCATCCCCAAACCTGCGTTCCGTTGAACTTGGCCTTTGCTTTTAGGTGCTCCGTGTCTCCTCGTATTAAGTATCCTTCTTCATGAAGTGCTCTTGTCATCGAGTCCACAGTTGGCCGTTGTGTGAATGACATTATCCTGTTGATCTCTGTTAACGTCTTCTCCGGCAGCAGGAATAGGTTTTCGCCTATCCATTTTCCTATAACTGATATCTTCCCGTTTGATGATGCTTCTCCTCCCGTTTGTATCGTGTCTGGGTAGCTTGCTATTAGCTCTCTCACTCCGTTTATGAGCTTCTTGGCTTCCGTCTCCTCTGATACTATCCTTCCTTGTTCATCTATTGCCTCGTTGAGTACCTCTATGAACTTCTCCGTGTATTCTTTAAGTGCTTCTCCTAACGGGGACTCACAAATCAAGCTCCATGTCTTCCTCAAAATTACGTAGTTGGTGGCTAACCTTCCAGGGTTGACGTATCCCTTTGCCGTGAACTCATCCATCTTTTGGTTACGTGCTTCCTCAAACCCTACATTTAGGTTTAGCTTCGTCTCACTTAGGAACCTGAGCCAATAATATCCCAAAACCGGCATCAGCCTAGTATGCGTCTGAACATAGCTTAGTGCTTCTCTCCCTTCCTTTGTTGGTTTCGACCAACTTAGGTTTATCATCCTGGCCGTGGTGCTTGCTTCTTCTGGTCTTATTTCCCCGGTAACTATTGGTGTCGTCTTGAATTCTTTTACGTCTCTTGTGCCTCCTTCCTTCTTGCCTCTGTCTTTTTGTGTCCCTTCAAGTACTCCGTGTATCGTGTTTACATAGATTTCTTCCGTTCTGCTACCCAGTGTTTTTACGTTATCTAGTATCTGCGGCAGTATTCCTGCCTGCAAAAGTATCTCTTGCGCCGCTACCAGTGTTGATCCCTTTGGCCCAAACTTTAGTAGTGCTGTGTCTTCCTTATATCCTTCTCCATATATTGAAAGTGCTGCCTGGCTAAATGTGGTCTTCAGTGTTCCCGTCTGTCCCCATATCCCAATTCCAAATCTGTTATCTGCCTGCCATCTGGCAATTGCTGGTGCACCTAACACTGCTGCTATTACTATCGGCGCATACTTGTTTACCCTGCATAACTCTCTAAGGCATTTATTGGCTTCGTGTATGTCTCCTGGATACACTTTTGCTGGTATCTTTTGCCCCAGTTTAAACACTACACCTCTATCAAACCCTGCTCCTGGGACCATTGGTTTGTTGTTTACCCACATCGGCTCTGTGACTTTGTATTGGTGTATGATGTTTTGTGATATGCTCTGTAGTGTTTCAAATGTCAATGTGCCTATTCTATTCTCAGCCCCAAAGGCCTCCAGCATTGCCGCATTGAACTTCCTTTTATCTACTGCGTTTGTTGCTGTTATTGTGAGCTGGTGCTCTCTACCGTCTCGTGCACCTCGTCCCTTAATTAAAAACTCGGTGTCTGTGCTTGATCGTGTCTCTGTGTGTATGAATGCGGCACAGTCTGATATCCATATCCTTTCTTGCTTCTGTTCTTTGCCTTTAGATACGGTCTTCCGCCATTGAATTGTTCCGTCTTCTAGTGACATTCCTATGGTGTCTACGTTTTCATCCTCATTTATGACCTTGATAGATGGCTCTCCTTCTACTACTTGATAGTCTTCTTCCGCCATTATCTGATTCTGGTTTTCGTTTCTATGCTTGTCTATCCATGAGCATGATGCTTCATCACATTCTATCCAAGCATCCTTTCCGCTCATCTTGGATTTGAACTCCCAGCATGTCCATTTGTCTTTAATGCTGCCGTATGTTTGTCTGATTATGTCTTCGGTCTTTATTGGAACCAGGTTGCTAAGGTTGCCTGTTGCATCCGTCCATAATAGTAGTATCTTTGTGGCTGCGTCTACTGAAATTCTCCTATCTTTCATGAATAACGCAAGCGACTTGACCGCTTCCGCCATCATCTCAGGGTTATCATTTATGCCCCAAAAGAAGATGTCTCGTAGGCATGCCGGTACGTCGTCTGTTCCAACAACCTCGCTCAGTTCCCATCCTATCGGCTGTCTACCCTGCCCTTCCGAAAGGTTTTTGTCTACAGCCAGCGCATTCCCATTTGGATATGCGTTGTTGGGTTTTGCTGAGGAGTTCATTGGGCACCACACCCCAATGACTCATAAGCTCCTCTTTCTCCTAGGGGAGCTTCCCCTTCTACCTTCGTGTGCTGCCCCTTGGGCAAGCTGTAGTATTTTGCTTGCCCTCTCTCTTCACACTCAAGCCTGCCCGTTTCTACAAGCTTCTTTAGTAGCTTGCGTACGTTGCTTTCTGTTCCACCCGTGTACTTTATCGTCTTAAATCCCGTTAGTTCTCCAGCCTTTGATATTTCTTTCATGATTGACTTTTCAAGCTCTATTGTCTTTCTGGAGAACTTTCTTCCTCGCTTGTTCTTTCTCTTGTTCTCCGTTCTGCAATATCCTATTTCTTTCGTCTCGTTTGTCTTCATCTTCTACCACTCCGAGAGATAAGAAAAGAGTTCACCGTTTCCCGGAGCGTGTTTGCGATAGTTTTATGTAGGATTCTATCTTACTATACTCCGGGAAGGTACTTGATATCACGACCTTGGTAAGGGGATATCTTCCCTTCTTCTTTCTCTCTTAACTATAACATACACCCCTCTTCTATTTATAACTACCCACATTTACTGTTATCGAAATGCTGTATATCTTACAACCCTCCTCTCCTCTTCTTGTTATTTGCTTCTTCACCGTCTCCTCATATCGGAAATGGCTGTAGTGACTTCTAAGCCCCTTATTTTCCCAGGAAGCTATGATTATCCTTTCTCCCTGTGATCGTGCCTCTGGTATAGCTTTGGTAGTCTCTGGACTTGTCTAAACTGAAGGGTGATATGGAAGCTATGATTATCCCTTTCTCCTGTGATCATGCCTCTGGGGTAGCTCTGAGCTTCCCTGAGCTTGTCTAAACTGAAGGGGTATATGAAAAAAGGTAAACGAGGTGTAAGCTATTAGTTTACGGCTATGCTGGCGTATCCTATTGGTCCCTGGCCATTTGCTGCGAATATCTTTAACTCAACTTGTTTGATCCTACCTGGATACTGATCTATTACTTTCTGTGCACATGATGATAGATCCCATAGTTTGTATCCTACTGTATCAACTTTCATGTCTGAGTATTCACTTAGCTGGCCGGTTAATGTGAGCATGTTTCCTGATATGCTTGATGTAGTTGGGCCGCCATAATAGCTGCCTGCAAGTACTCCATTAGCAAACTGTAGTACCTCACTATCGCTTACCGCGATGCATGACGATACTAAACATAGTATCGCTACAATTCCTAATCCTACCTTTCTCCACATTTCATATCACCTCTATGGTCGCTACTGCGTGTTTAAACACTACGTACTCCTTCATATTCACTCTTACTCTAAGCTCGTACGGAGTAAACTCCTCCATTACTCCTGTGATTGGTTGACCTCCTCCTACCAGTCGTAGTGTAACCTTCTTCCCCAAAAGCCTGGGTATAAAGGTAGAAGGAGGCAGTGGTGCTCTTCGCTCCGTTGCCTTTTCCTTCTTAACTGCTTCGTCTGTCATTGTCTCTCTACAAACTCACCTATCAGGGCTTCTGCACCATCAGCCACAAGCTCCTCCATCTCAAGGTATGCCTTGTCACCGTTCAGTGGCTTAGGAGGCTGGTTACTGAGCCTATTGGGATCGATCCAGATAGGTGCCCAGGATGTGACTACATAGCCAGTTAAAAGCTTCCGGGCCTGCTGTAAGTCGGTAAAGCTCCTGTCAACGAGTGTACTCAGCTCAGTTGGTGCACTTAGCTTAACATTTCTAACCAGGTCGCCGTCTGCTATGCCTGATTTGTAAGCATACAAGTACAGCCCTATACATCTCCCCAGTGTGTGTATCTCCTCTGTTGTTCTCCGTATTCCTGTTGGTCGCTGGGGTATTATTTCCGCCCCACTTATCAGCCCTACATATGCAGGCTGGGCTAGGTTCTGTGTGATTGTTATGTCAATGTCTACCGTAAAGCTGCCTGACACAAACCCAGTTGCACCACAAGCTCTAACCTTGGTCAGGTCAAACTCGATTATCAGTTTTGGATCTTCACATTTCCCCAGGTCCAGGCCATATAGCTGATCATCCTTTGTCCGGCCCAGTAGGATTGGTATCCTCACATACTGCACGGCATTAGCTGTGTCACTTTCCGATATCTCCGGTGCTTCCCTATCTCTTAATGCGGCTAGCTTGTAAGCCTCGGTGCCTGACATGGTGAATGCATACCTGTTATTGTGAACTTCTATCCTTATTCCTGTGATTGTGTTCAGTATGCTGTTATTTGTGTTGCCTGAACTCCCGTTTGTGGCCTTGAGGAGGAGCTCAAGGTGTGTAATGCCTCCAACATTCGGCAGTGAGTACTCCAGCTTACCGCTATTCTTTCCAGGCTTGTCACCCGGAATCAGGTTACTTGTTGTGTATTCAACCAATTGTATCACCTTTTGGACCTTCCGCTTCTGCGTGTTTCCCGTACGGTACCATAGCCTGATTCCGCAGCCCTTCCCGTACCAGTGATTCGACAGCAAAGGATATTGACGGGTACTTTCGCTGTTTGACCAGGTCCTTTACAGCCCAGTACATCATAGGATCGAGTGACACCGTTACTTTCTTTGTAGATTCCATGTGAATTATAATATACTTTCTTCTATTTCCATATTCCGGTCAGTAATTGCTAACAGTAGACTCAATAATTGGTATATTATTTATGAAAATAATCTGTTCTTCCTTTAAAATGTACATTCTTAACTCCTTAATTTAGTGCTATGGCATAGTACCGGCCCGGAGGGCGGGGCAGGGCGGAGCCCTGCCAGAGGTGGTGCGGAGCACCACCAGTATTGCGAAGCATCATCGGCAATAGATCCGGAGCCCCTTGTCTCTCTCAGCGAAGCGTACCTATAGCGGTGTGCTACTAAGCATCAGTATGCAGAATAACCAGCATCAGCCACCTCAAAAGCATCATCGTATAATGAGTCCATCGCCCAGCAGCTTTCTCAAGGCTGCCGCTCCCGTTTAGGCGGACGGGGCGATAATGGCAGTGCCGAAGCCGGAGCGGAGCGACGGCTGAGGGCAGCCCGTAGGGCCACTGCCTTTATCAAGCCCCGGACGCCAGGGAGCAGGGCAGCCTGAGCTGCTGGGGTGGACTCCTTGATGATGCTTGTCCCGGTGGCTGGGTGTGGACGTTAGTTACTATCTTATGCTGCCTGGGTTACTCACCGCTCCGCTACGCTCCGCTGCTATCGATTAGCTATTTTGAGTAATCAGTGTGCGTAAGCCTTGTGTTAATCTGCCGGTGCCGATTCCGTGTTGCACCCTATGCCTTTCTACGTAGAAAACATATTGATAATAATATCATCATAATAAAGTGTTCATTTGTCACCAGTTCTTTACTTACCGTTCACCATTTCTTTACTCTCCGTTCACCATTTCTTTACTTATATAATCCTAAAACTTTACTAGCAACTTTCTGTGTCTTCTTCTTTCCGTGTAGATACGTCTTAGCAGAGAGTGAGTGCGTTTTTCTCTCTTCTCTGGGGCTGAAGGCTGCGTAGATTCCGATAGCTTTTCTACTATAGGCCTTGCGGCCTTTCTGTCTTTGGCTACGGCGATAGCTCAAGTAGTACCGTCTTACTCTTCTACTTCGCTACGGCGATAGCTCAAGTTGGCTACGGCGATAGCTCCTGTAGTTCCGTAACTCTCATGTAAGCTTATGATAAAACAGTGTACTCCCGCCCCTCCTTGCGTAAGCGGAGCGGAGCGGAGCGTTCGCGTTGTGCCCTGGGAAGTGCGGGGGGACCGTGCGAAGCGAGGCCGAAGGCCGAAGCTGAGCCGGTGGGCCCCGCACGCCAGCGAGCAGAAAAGAGCGAAGCGAAGAGCGGGGGGACCGTCCGAGGCCGGGCCGAAGGCCCGTGACTCGGCGGTGGGCCCCGCTCGAAGCGAAGCGTGCATACCCTGCGGTCTGCTGCGGGCTTGGCGGTGGGAAAAGCATGTCTACTCCCGCCTCATTACCCGGTCAGTGTGCCGTTAAGGTTGATAGGGGGGCTTTAGCCCCCCTCTGTCAGCCCAGGCCTAAACCGGGGATCCCGCACATACTCATGGAGATACAGGGGCGATAATCGAGCGTTGCCATCGGACTACTGCGCGCGGTAGGGCCCCGGCTACTGCTACCGATTTCGGAATAGAAGCATCAGTAGACTACAGCCCCAGCAGGCCGAAGGGCAGCTTCCTCTTCGCCTCCGTAGGCCGAAGAGCCACATGCTACCGGCGGCGGCAGCAGTCTTACCCGCCGTCGAACGATCCGGGCGCTGGGGAGGACCGCAGCTCCCACTGCCTACGCTGGCCCAGGGACGACAGGATGAGGATAGTCCCAGCACAGCAGGAAAAGGCCAATAGTCCGGTCACTGTAGACACAGCCTCCCCTGGCTAACCTACTTCCTGGCTACCGGCCAGCACCATCCCCCAGGGCAAAAGCGGACTGCGGAGGCTGAACTGTTTAGTTTGGCCCAGGTGCCGCTCGTGGCGGCACTGCCCCGTAAAAAAACACTCGTGAAACTTTGGTTGGGCTTGAACCAAACTTTGGTAGAGCATGAACAGAACTTTGATCTTAAAAGTGTACAATATGATGAAATTCCCCCCTTTCTGACCTCCCTAAAATGATGCTCACAGGAGAAGAAAGAAGAAACGCAAAAACACTACTTTATCACCGCTATCAGTAGAGGATAGTTAAACTAAAATCGGAGTCTCCCCCCTACCCACGTTAACATCACAAAGTATGCAGGGTTGCTCTTTTCTAATCGCTATCAGTAGATTTTCAGTGTAGGGTGTGTAGGGTTCTTACTCTAACTCTCTATAACATAGCCTATGGGGTGAAGGGATAGTAACCCTACACACCCTACACTCTCCCCCTCTGTGAGTTTTCTTACTTCGTCTCCTCAAACGCATTTTGTCCTTGTCCTTCCTTAAATGCCACATTCGTATAAAACATACCTTTGTTTCTTCTCACACTTTGGTATTGTTTATCTTCCATCATGCTAGCAAAGGCTTTCTCTGAAACTGGCGTCTTCCCTATTAGTTTCATATAATCCCGATATGCCGTGTACATCTCTCGTGCTCCTATATTTCTACCGTGCTTGTCAACTAAGCAGTTATGGCAGAATCCATCTAGCTGATCACCCTTTTCTCTGAATGATTCTATGTTCTCCTCCATCCAGGGCTCTTTCTTCATTCCTTCGGCATATGCTAACTTTGCACCCTCAACCATCCAAGCAAGTATGCCCTCTGACTCAAACGCCATCCTTTGATAGTAGTTTGGATCTTGCTCTTCGGGTGGTATCACTACGCCAAAGGGTATTATCCGTAGCCGGTTCACTAAGTTGTCTGACATTGAGTGCGATTTAGGAAGATTGTTAGTCACTAATACCGGCTTCCACATCGGCCTATACTGCGTTCCCATCTGATACAGCTCTCTTACTGCTATCATATCGTTTCCTGATATCTCTTTTACTCGTCCTTCCGCCATCATCTCATTCTTCTCTAATTCGTGTATTTCCATTACCGTGGCGAACCGTGCCCTTGCTAATTCCGTTGATGCCTCCTGTGTGTCATTCCCAATTATTACGCATTTATTGACCACAGTGTACATGGGTCCTAGTATCTCACTCATAACGTGCATGAATACTGATTTTCCATCATCCCCTTTGCCTAAGAAGATGTAGAGTGCTCTTTCCATCGTGTGATGCATTAGGAACGTTCCGGCTAGCTTTTGCAGGTATCTCCTAACCTCTGGGTTCGGCTGTATCTCTTCTAGCCATTTAGAGAATGCTGGGCATTTACTACGCGGGTGATACTCTATTTCCATCTTGTTTATTGCTCTGTACTCTGGGCTCCATTCGTTTAGCTCTCCTGTGCGTAGGTCTACCACACCATTTTTTACTACTATTATGTCGTGGTTGGGTTCCCAGTCTGCATATTTGATCGAGTCTGCCATTCTTTCTATGTGGCCCAGTATGTTATTCTCTACTGATGTTGTTAGCATCTTCACTAGATCTATCTCTATCTTTTCGCTGGCTTCTCGTACCTCTTTTCCCATGACATTCTTTATTACGGTTGCCGCTTCCGCCCCCAATAAGTAAACTCCCCTTTGATATACAGCAAATGTGCGTGTTCTGTCGGCTATCTTCAGCATGTGCGTTTTGGCGATTATTCTTCTCGCTATCTCTGGCTCGTCCAGTTTCAGCCTGTCGTGCTCGTCTTTATAGTAAACATTCTTCTCATTCGGTGGCTTCTCCTCTCCTCTTGATTCTCTTGGCTGATAGTGGTTATCTATCTTTTCCAGTGCCTTTCTTATTGTGCTCTCTGTGTAACCGTCTCTATCAAGTTTGTCTCTATACCTGCCTGAATTGAGCCATATTCGCTTTATCTGGCCAGGGTCCTTAGTCCAAAATGCCAGTTCACAGCAAAAGGCTAGATCCGCTTCTGATGGTGAGTGATACCCTCTCTGACTACCATTATATAGCCTCTTGAATTTATTTCTATTACTGGCATTCATGGCCTTTTCTACAATTTCCTCATCAGTCAGGCCCGTTTCCTCGTCTGATTCCTCTAATCTCTCCCCTCTCTTCTCCTGTGAGTTTTCCAACCGTCGCGCATAGACTTTATCAATCCCCTCCTGGTTCTCTCTGATGTTGGTTGGGTAGTCTTCTATTGTATGGCCCGTGACCGTCATAAATCGGGCGTGGTCATACATCTCAAAGTCTCCTCTCTTGCATTCCTCACCAGGCTTTTTCCCTTTAGCAAATGCCCTTACTCCTGTGCCTGATGGCGATATCTCACAGTATGTGTTTAGGTCGTCTAAATCCTCTATCGCGCTATCATTGAGTCCATTCTCAGGGTCTACACAGTGGTCTTGGTCATAGGAGACGTAGGGATGGATCGTCATTATTCCTATGCCATCCCATCCTCCTTTTTCGTAAGCCTCCTTTACCCTGCTAAAACTGCTCCATGTGGACTTATCGGTTGATGATGCAGGCCTGCCGTTGGGCTGCATTGGCGGTTTTGTGTACCTGATCGTTCCGTCGTTCTGTGTTTTTGGTACTCCTCGCCACATAACCCAAATCTTTTGTGCCTTTAGCTCTCCGGGTATGTTTTCAAATATGACTGGGAGGAATTGAGAATAAATGTTTTTATCCTCAGTCAGCGCATTCCCATTTGGATATGCGTTGTTGGAAGTTGCTGATGAGCTCATTGGGCACCACACCCCAATGACTCATTATCTCCCCCTTTTCCCTGGGGAGCTTCCCCTTCTACCTTCACCTGTTGTCTGTTGTGCAGGCGGTAGTATTTTGTTTTCTCTTCAGTCCTATATTCAAGCCTGCCTGCTGCTACTAACCGCTCTAGCTTGTTGTAAACCGTCATCTTGGGCGTTTTTGTTTTAAGTGCTATCTTTCTCGCCGTGAGCTCTTCTGATTCTGATAAGAGCTCTAGGATCCTTCTCTCTACCCACATCATCCGCCAAGGACTGCTTCTCTTACGCCTCTGCTTCTTTATACCATTCTTCTCATCAGTCTTCTCTGACTGCTTCTCGTTATCATTCATTGACTATCGCTCCTGGAGAGAAGAAAAGAGTGCACCGTTTCCCGGAGCGTGTACCACCGTTTTCTGTGGCTGGTTTGCGTTAGTTTTATGTAGGATTGCATCCTACTATACTCCGGGAAGGTACTTGACATCACGGCGAAGTGAGGAAGATATCTTTCCCTTTTCTTTCTCTCTTAACTATAAGATATACCTTGCATGTATTTATAGATATCTCCTTTTCCTGTTATCGATATCCCTTTTTCCTGTTATCGATATCCCTTTTTCCTGTTATCTAAATGTTATGTACCTTACAACCCTCCCCTCCTCATCCCGCTATTCGCTCCTTCACCGTCTCCTCATATCTGAAATGGACGTAGTGACTTGTAAGCCCCTTATTTTCCCAGTATGCTATGATTATACCTTCCGCTATAGATCATGCCTCTGGTAAGCCTCTGGTAGTCTTTGGACTTGTCTAAACTGGATGGGCATATGGAAGAAAGTGGCTGTAGTGACTTCTAAGCCCATTGTTTCATCATGAGGCTATGATTATCCCTTTCTCCTGTGATCATGCCTCTGGGGTAGCTCTGAGCTTCCCTGAGCTTGTCTAAACTGAAGGGGTATATGAAAAAAGGTAAACGAGGTGTAAGCTATTAGTTTACGGCTAT
>Ga0208825_1002372_pt1 | contig 12506 bp, 9 predicted proteins | sample AD_UKC113_MetaG_FD_184450 | JGI IMG/M metagenome (GOLD analysis project Ga0208825, IMG submission 184450) | Active sludge microbial communities of municipal wastewater-treating anaerobic digesters from Hong Kong - AD_UKC113_MetaG (SPAdes)... | ecosystem: Engineered > Bioreactor > Anaerobic >...
AATGGTCAGCAAATAGAAGAAGTTGTGAGATCCTGCAAATCTTTCGTCGTTGGTGAGGATCCTTTCGATCTCGAGAGGCTTCGCTGGAAGATAGCAAATCCCTTCTATGTGCGTATGTTCGGACCTAATCTTATCAATGCCTTTGCGGCTATCGAATTTGCATGCCTCGATCTTCAAGGGCAGTCCATTGGCCGTCCTGTCTATGATTTGCTTGGTGGCAAAATGCGGGATCGGATTCCTGTGTCCGCCTATGTATTCTATGAAGCGCCGAAGGGCCCAGGCCAGCTTCCGCCATGGGAGGAAGCCGATGCAAGGATTCTGGAACAATGTGCTGAGCTCATAGAAGTGAAAGGATGCCGCTCCATAAAATTCAAGGCCGGAGTATATCCGCCTGAAAAAGAAGTCGAGACGGTCCGCCATATGCGTGAACGCTTCCCTGATGTGCCTGTGCGTCTGGATCCTAATAGTTCATGGGCTCTCACGACTGCTGTCCGTGTCGCGCACGAGCTTTCCGATGTTGGGCTCGAGTACTTGGAGGATCCCGTCTGGGGCTTGAGCGCCATGGCAAAACTAAAGCGGATGTCACCGCATGTGCCACTTGCATCTAATATGGCATGTTTCTCTTACGATGATATAGCTCCTACCGCCTTCCTCGACGCAGTCGATGTAGTTCTTGCAGATCCGCATTGGTATGGCGGTTTAAGAGCAACAAAAGAGCTCGCACGGCTCTGCGAGACTTTTGGTTTCGATATGGGCATGCATTCTGGAACTGAGTTCGGTGTGTCCCTTGCAGCCTTACTTCATCTTGCTGCTTCGCTTCCGGCCATCCACCATGCTCCCGATGTCCATTATCATTATCTCAAGGATGATATCATCGAAGGGGGCCCGTTTCGATATGTAGATGGTGCAATTTCTGTGCTGAAAGGTCCTGGCCTTGGTGTCAAACTCGATAGGCAGAAGCTTGCTTACTACCATGAAACCTATGAGAAGTATATAGCTGCCATAGCAGGAGCGCCGAGCATGGAGCCGATCTACACGAAGGCAAGGTGGTGAGATGGATAGAGCATTGGTTACCGGAGCTGCAGGCTTTCTCGGCAAGCATCTCGTACACCGCCTCCTTGAAAGAGGCGATAAAGTGCGAGCGATCGATATTTCTGTGCCAGAAGGCCTGCCGGATAGCCGTATCGATGGCGCTGAATTGATGGTTGGAGATATCCATGACAAATGGCTGATAGCTAAAGATATCAGCAGCGCCGAGTGGATCGCTGCGGACATTCGCGATGCCGAGGCCGTAGCTTCAGCTTGCAAGGGTATGGATACCGTGTATCATCTTGCTTCTCTCATCCCACAGCGTAAAGCGAATATAGAAACAATGAGGGCAGTCAACATAGGCGGTACAAAGAATGTGCTAGATGCAGCATGCAATGCTGGCCTGCGACGCGCGGTCTATCTATCGAGCGCAGAGATTTTTGGTGTACCCAAAGTGGTCCCTTGCCCCGAGGATGGTGAGCTTGCACCCCTAGGAGAATATGGCAGGAACAAAATCGAAGCTGAACGCCTCTGCCGTGAAGCTTGCACAGCGGGTTTTCCTGTCGTCATGTTGAGGCCTCCGACTATTACAGGGTCTGGACTCAATGAGCCCTTTATCTTGAGCCTTTTGTCCGCTATCCAGAAGGGAAAACCCGTGACCCTTCTTGGGAAAGGAACCAATAGATTTCAATTCATTCATGTCGATGATGTGGTCGATGCATGCTTGCTCGCTGCCGAGCATCCAGATGCAGCCGGAGAAGCATTCAATATTGGTGGAAAGGATGTGCCAAGTATAGCCGAATTGGTTCACCTAGTTGCCTCGGCGGTAGGTTCGCCATCGAAGGTGAAACTTATTCCCACAACGCCAGCAAAGATAGCCATAGCCCTCTTGAGGCCTTTCGGCGCTGCTCCATTGGAGCCCGAGCATGTCGCTATAGCGATCTGCGATTATGTTTTCGATTGGTCTAAAGCACAGAGGATACTTGGCTGGGAACCTCGCTGGAGTGTAGCCGATGCACTTATCGACACATATCGGGCTATTTATGGAGGGTAGTTCATGAGTCTAGTGGATAATGCCTCTAAGGCTCTAGTCTCAGGCCGCATTCCTTCGCCTCTGGTTCGCGGCGCAGCTCATGTAGTCGTCGCGATCCTTAGCGCTAAAATGCGTATAGATGACGCGAAAGGTTCAAGGCGTGCAACAAAAGCCGCCTCGAAATTGCCTGCCGAGTCCATTTCGGAACATCCATCTGTAGCTATGCCTGAGAAACTATATTTTGTGGATGGATATCATGGTGGCGCGATTTTCTGGGACTGGCTCATTTTACCAGGAGGAGGTCTATGGCGCACGTATAACTGGCCTCTCTGTGTGCGACCTGTCATAAAGCGTGCGCTCCATGATTCCAGATTCAAGGTTGTGCTCGATTTCGATGCTTACACCTACGAATGGATGGCAAAACACGATTCACATGCGACTAGCCTTCTTCGCAGCGCCCTGGAGGCCGGTGCGCTCGAAATCGTAAATGGGACATATGGTCAACCATTTGGCTGTGCAGAGAGCGGAGAGTCTTTCATCAGGCAGCTCGAACTAGGCAATAGAGCCATCGAGGCCGCGCTCGGTGCATCACCAGAGGTATTCTATTCGCAAGAGCCAACTTATTTTGCTCAACTTCCGCAGATCCTGTCCTTGATGGGCTATTCGGGAGCTGTCTTCAGAACACAATGGGCCGCTTTTGGTACAGACCCGGCCCACGATGAGGATCTTGTTACATGGGTGGCTCCTGATGGCAGCGAGATTCCTACGGTACCTCGATATTCCTTTCAGAATTACAAGCGGCAGCTCGAGCACCACCCTGGTCTTGCCGCAGGTTCCCTTGGGATAGGAGATAAACCCGATTGGGCGCCTGAAAGCTTCCAGGCTTTTCTGGAGGCTGCTTCGGCGTGTGGAATTGCACACCCCTTTATTTCGGATCTAAAGGACGTAAATCTTCCCGAGGCGCCATTGCCTCGTGCTACAGAGATAGTAGCAATGAAGAATATCGTATTCACGAGACCTAAAGACTATCTTCAACTTGCTAATCCGCCACAGGAAAAAGTCTCCCATGGCCCACATGATACTCCTTGCACGCTACCGTGGGGCTTAGAGGCCGACGATGTTCCGAGATCAGTGGCCGCAGCGGAATCAGCTCTTCGCGTCGCAGAAAGTCTCGATGCCGTGCTCCACTTTTTCAAGCCTGAATACGCGAGCGCGGAGTCATCTCTTACGGATGCATGGAAGTCCCTATGTATTGCTCAACAGCACGACCTCTATGTCTGCGGTCCCTGGCTTTCGCTTGCCCATAGGCAGCCTATGTGGCGTGTTGCAGTAGACTTTGCGGAGCACGCTCGCAAAGAGGCTGAGCGAATAACTTTAGAAGCTATGGCAAGCATTTCAACTGATTCTTCTAGCAGTAGCGCTTTTGCTTCTGGCAGTATCTGCCCTTCTAGCGGCACTTCTGGTGGCATAATTGTCTTCAATGCGGCTTCATACGAACGCCGCGATTATGTCGAGGTCAAAATGCCAAAGGCAGCACTACATCAAGACAAACCACAAGGGAAAAGCGAACTTTGTGCTTATTCCAACGATGAACTATATTCATGCCAGCTCATCTCAGAAGACGAATCTGAGATATGTCTTGGTTTTGTACCAAAGTTGCAGGGCCTCTCCCTCAAGCATTTTTCTCTTATGCAAGTACCTACACAGCATAGTGAAACAGAAGACAGCATAAGTCCTCCATTCACCATATTGCCTACAGCTAAAGATGGACTTACCTTGTGCTCTTCTTCTGGAGAAAAATTAATCGAAGGCCTCTGCTTCACCTGTGTGCGCGATGGCAAACCTTATAATTCGCTCTTATCTACGAAAACGGCAAAATGGGTCGCGAACGGGCCTGTTCTCTATTCACTCGAACTGGAAGGCAATGTGGCTGATCTACCCTTCATCCTAACTCTAAAAATGTATTCGGGTGTAAAGAGAATAGATGCAAGCGTTCGCTTCGATTTCGGAGATGGCCCGACATATCTGGGGCCTCAAATGGATGACTACCCACAGGGCACGCCCTATTCGATACATGACGAAGCAAAACTCTGTGTTTCCTTCAATGTCCCCGCTGAGTGTATTTGCTGCAAATCTCCATTCTGGATATCAGAGGTCTCTGGTGAACGGATAACAGGTGCGCCATGGATTGGCCTCGAATCTGATGAGAGAAAGCATCCCGGAGAACACAAGAGAGAGCATCTTGCTTTCATCAATAGAGGCAACAGGGGCTATCATTGGAACAAAGAAGAGCATAGGCTTCGCCAGGTCCTCGCCTGGGCTCCCAGAGAGTGGATCTATGCAAGCGACGACTCCTTTACACGAGGGAAATCAGCCTTCACAGCCTTGTCGGGCACACGCACCTTCGAGTTCGCTATCGCTCCCTATGCGGACCGGATAGAAGCAGAAAGACACTCAATGAACTATGCTACACCCCTGATAGCGATTTGGCAGGACTCAAGCGAAGCAGAAGCATCTAAATCTATTCAGACAAGCAACACAAAGCCCTCCGATCATATTCAGTCCTCCAGCGCCCTCGTGGTAGACTCAGAGAAAATATTTGTCACAGCCTTCTTGGTACAAAATGGGAATATCATCGCAAGGCTCTGGAATGCTTCCGGGAATGAAGTGAAGAGCGCGCTCCAAAGCCATCCTAACGTCCCTCTTTTCGAAAAAGTCCCAACCTCAAGATCAAGCTCAGCTCCAGGATCAAAACCAGACTCTGCGCCAGACTCAGGATCAAACTCAGGGCAAGGTTCAAAAGCAGGCTCGGAACCAAACGCAGAATGCTTATCATGGCGAAATATCGATGGCCATAAGCTTACTCTGCGCCCATGGGGAATTCATACACTTAAGATAGGTTGAGGAAGTTTATTGGGCATCAATTCAAAAGAGGCACAATCTTGCACGACCTTAGATTCATCAATCTAGAAAACTGAAGATTCCGAGGCTTCGCGCTCATCGAATGCAGCTTGAGCATTATCAAACTCATAGGAAAGGGAAAGGTATCCACTGCTTGAACTTGTTGCGTTTGCTTCGAGCATAATATTCGCAACTGTAGATGACATATCTGCTCCAGTCTCCTCATCCCAGAATGCTACAAGTGTCCTCTCTTTTTGTTTGAGACCCATCATCCAATCGTTTGGTTCTTTCCAAATGCTTCCATGGCTGCAGCACATGATATACTTTCGATTTGCTGCAAGGTCATACCCATTTCGATTCCGAAAGGTCCTGTAAGGCATTAATTCTATCATTGCTTTTCCACAATTTTACATCTAAACTAGAATAAAACTAGGAATTTGCCTGAAAGGAGGCCTTATATGAAACGCACAGTTTTTGTCGGATTGGTATTTCTATTAGTCATGCTTCCTGCCTTATACGCCAAAGCTCCAGACCCAAAAGATGCAGCCACCGCATCGCAACTAATCTTGTGGAGCGCAGCCGCGGAAGATGAAGCTGAAGCATTAGTAAAAGCATTCAATACTAAACACCCCGAAATAAAGGTAAGTATTATCCGCGCAGGCTCGGGTGAGTTAATCACCCGTCTCAATGCCGAACAGCCAAGGCCACAAGGCGATATTCTATTAGCCATCGCAAAAGAAACATTCGACGAGCACTATAATCTATTCCGTCCATATAAGTGCGCAAATCACGATTCAATACCACCAACTGTCCGAGATAAAGCCGAAGTTCCTCGATATTATGGTTTTTCGATGCCATTGCAAGCATTCATGGTGAACACCAAACTCCTAAAGCCCGATCAATATCCGAAAAAATGGATCGATCTCACCAACCCAAAGTACAAAGGCGAGATCATACTTGCAAATCCAGCTCTTTCTGGTTCTGCATATTCCCAAATTTATATGATGTATAAACTCTATGGTGAAGATGCATTGAAGAAAATGGCAAAAAATGCCGTTTTTGTTGCAAGCTCAACAGCTGTTCCTGAATCGGTTGCGCGTGGAGAATATGCCATAGGCGTTACAGGAGAGGCAAATATTGCTAAATATATCCTGGAGGGAGCCCCTGTAACCTATGTCTATCCCGAAGAGGGTACGGGAGCACGATTTGACGCTTCGGCAATTATTGCAAATGGTCCTAATCCTAAAGCAGCAGAGTTGTTTATGGATTTTGTCACTTCGCCAGAGGCTTTCAATATCATTCTCAATACACGTCAAAGGCGTGTAGTGGTTGACTATCTTCCAGGCCCAGGCCCATTGCCATCACTAGATAAGATTAAGCTCTTCGATTACGACGCCGTAGAAGCTGGTGCACTGCGCGATGAATTGACATCCAAGTTTTCCGACTGGATCCAGTAAGCCTTTGTTATCTTATATCACCTCATCAAGGAGAAAGACTTATGAAGAAAACCCTGCAATATGACAGGGTGAATAAGATTTTCAATGAAGGATCAAAGCATGCAGTGCATGCTTTGCGCGATGTTTCTTTTGCAATAGATTCAGGGGAACTCTTCTGTTTACTTGGACCCAGCGGATGTGGAAAGACCACTCTTCTACGCTGCACAGCAGGGCTCGAGTCTATAACTAGCGGGCATATTCTATATGGAGATAGCGACATTACCACGATTCCGCCCTATCGAAGAAACATCGGAATGGTGTTCCAGAGTTTTGCGCTTTATCCTCATATGAATGTATTTGAAAATGTCGCCTATGGGCTCCGCGTGCGGAAGCTAGATGATAAAGAAGTCAAGCGAAAGGTCAATCAGATAATGGAACTTGTGGGGCTTACCGATGTCCTAGAGCGGAACCCAAGCCCCACTGCCCTTTCCGGTGGGCAGCAGCAACGCGTTGCTATTGCACGCGCTCTGGTCTATGACCCAGATGTTTTGCTCCTTGATGAACCGCTTGCTAATCTAGATGCAAAACTACGTAGGTATATGAGGGCTGAGATTCGAAGAATTCAAAAGGCTACGAACATCACAACGATCTTTGTTACGCATGATCAAGAAGAAGCAATGGCGGTAGGAGATCGGCTTGCTGTGCTTAGAGATGGCGTGGTTGAACAAATAGGCACATCAAACGAGCTTTACCATAATCCTTGCAATGCCTTTGTTGCCAATTTCATTGGGAAGATGAACTTTTTCTCTGGGCAGGTGCTGGCATACGACAGCGATACGGTAACGGTTTCCCTATATGATGGCACATTGCTTTCAATACGCAGAAATAACTATAGGGCATCAACCGAGCCAATAAAAGGCGATATAATCATGGTTGCAGCAAGGCCTGAGCACTTATCGATAAGCACTCAAGCCTCTATCCCTTCTATTGCCGGCCAAGTATCAATCATCCAGCATCTAGGACATATTGTGCGTTATGAAGTGGATGTTCCGCCTGAATTTTCTGATCAGCCATTGGAAATCGACATGGATGGTCTTGTAGAATCGGTGAGAGAGAAAGATAGCATTAGGGTCGTATTCGATCAACAGAAAATCGCTGTATACGGGAGCGATGAATCGAGATGAGAACCGCATCATTTCTTAAAAATATTGTTATAGCAATCAAGCGCTTCTTTCAAAAAGACTTGACACCTTACATCGTATTCGCTATTCCGCTTATTTTTCTAATCGTTTTTCTCTTTTGGCCTTTAGCAAATACTTTTATTAGGGCATTCATGGATAAAGGCTCTAAATTCGATCTATCACATTTGAATCTAAGCAACTTTCGCAAGTTCCTGGAATCGCCTCTCTACCAGAAAAGCCTACGCAATTCTTTTGTGCTCAGTATATCGGTTATGATGTTTTCCCTTCTTATTGGTATACCTATGGGCTATATTGTTGCCAGAGTGAATATTCCGGCAAAGAATCTGCTCCTTTCGCTCGGTATTTTGCCTGTCATCATGCCATCATTCGTAGGTGCTTTCTCATGGATCATTCTTCTGGGACGGCAGGGCGTACTCCGGCATGCATTAAATACTATTCTCTTACCGATTGGGATCGAACTTCCGCCCATCTATGGTATGTTTGGAATGATTCTTACAATGACACTTACCTATTATCCATTTGTGTTCCTTTTAAGCTACAGTGCATTCTCTTCTGCAAACCCTTTGCTAGAAGAGGCAGCAATGCTTATGGGGGCTAGCAAATGGAGGATATTCCGAACTATAACCTTCCCGCTTATTCTTCCCAGCATTGGAGCTTCTGGGCTACTCGTATTTATCCGCTCCATTGGAAGCTTCGGCATACCTGCAATAATCGGAGGGCAACAATACGTATTGCCTACCCTCATTTATTTCCGTGTCAATGGCTTTTGGGATCTAAATGGTGCTTCAGCAATAGCCGTGGTGAATGTGATTATTACTGGAGCTGTTTTGATGCTGCAAAAATATGTCGTAAGCAAGCGGGAATATGAAACTATCACAACATCGCGATCAGAACAGAAGGTTTATAGCCATTGGGTAGCCAAATTTTTTGGTACCGTTTTTTGTCTTCTCGTGCTAATTCTGTCGCTTGCACCGCAGATAACCATAATTATTATGTCCTTTTTCGAAAAGTGGCATGGCTTGGCACCAGAAGGTTTCACTCTTAAGAACTATGCACGCATTCCCCAAGTGTCGCGACGAGAACTCATGAATTCGATTTATCTTTCTTCGGTAGCGACACTTCTCACTGCCATTCTTGGAAGCATTATTGCTTACATAACAGAACGAAGAAAGCCAAAAGGCTCAGCAATATTAGATATGGCAATCATGGCTCCATTTGTGCTACCAGGCACAGTAGTTGCAGTTGCCCTTATTTCAGCATTCAGTGGCGATTCTATAATCTCCCTTGGAGGGACATTTACTATCATTATAATTGCATATATGATCAGGCGTACACCCTATGTATATCGTTCGGTTGTGGCAAGCCTTACCCAATTAGATCCGAAATTGGAAGAATCTTCTATCATTGCAGGCGCTACCTGGTTCTATACTTTTAGACGTGTGAGCCTTCCGCTAATATTGCCAGGTATTATTAGTGGTTCGATTCTGACCTTCACAACATTGCTTCAAGAACTAAGCACGACGATTCTTCTCTATGGTCCAAAAACCCGTACTGTTCCTATACAGATCTATGCAGCAGTTGCGGATGGCAAGATGGGAGAAGCCAGCGCATTGTCTACAGTGTTACTCGTCGTAGTATTTATTATCGTATACTTGATGAATACCTTTCAGGGAAACAAAATGGCGGATAGCTTCAAAATGGGCTAAATCGATGACTATATTGCTAGACGCACATAGGCCCTGTCATCGAAAGAGATATTCCCCTTTACTAAGCCCTTGGTACTACGAAACTCACGATAGCAAAGAGGATCAATTTCATGAATGTAAGTAAGATAGGCTTCTGTCTGTTCAAGTGTAGGATAAAGAGCAGGATATCCATCGCTTGCAAGGACTATCTCGGTCGTCTTTTCCTCAACAGGAATAACCACTGTATGTCTAGGCGCTTCTTCGCTTATTCCATCGAGAACATAATACGTAAAAGGGCAATTGTACGATGAGTTCTGCAGAGAAGTTTGTCTTATTAGAAAGTCAAGTATCTGTTCACGGCATACATCATGCTCCAAAAGCTGTTCCTCTGTTGTACCTTGAGATAGCTCGATATGGATAAGAAAGGAACGCAGATCGCTGAGAAGCTTATCGGCTTCCTTAGAAAACTGGTATGTCGTCCCATTGGCTAAAGCCATGCAATCCCCTAGAAACCACAGCTCACGCCGCACTGAATTATAAATCACACAAGAAGCAGTGAAACGCTGAGAAGGATTCTTCTTCATGGTTTCCAATAATCCCGAATTACAATAACTATCATAAATAACTTTATTGATGCTCTTAAAAGCGTCAGGTCCCGATAATTGTGGCGATAGCTCTCCAATGCCTTTCTTTATCAGCTCCATAGCGATTTTCCCTGGAGCACCGAAGTCTAACTGCACGGCATTTTTATTGGTCACCCCATCTATTACTGCTGCAAAACAATCGGTTATGACAAATCCATCTTCGCAAGTCTCCTCCACTCCTGTTTTAGATTGGAGAAATTGCTCTATTATCCGCATCATCGGCTCCTTAGCTTCCTTCCTTTCACATATATAATAAATTACAATAACAGAACAAAACTGAGGAGGAAAGAGCCAATGAGAATTTGTATATATGAGAACGCTATTGATCTAGGCAAACATTCGGCAATGATGGTTTCTATGCATATTCGTAGGGCACTGCAGGAAAAGGGAGAGTGTTCTATCATTCTAGCAACCGGCACAAGCCAATTAGCTATGCTGGATTCACTAGTAAAGGATAATGATATCGACTGGAACAAAGTAGAGGTTTTTCATCTAGATGAGTATGTAGGCATACTCGATACACACAAGGCAAGTTTCCGCAAGTATTTGCGAGAGAGATTCGCCGAGAGAGTGTCCGGATTGCGAGCTTTTCACTACATTCAAGCCGATGCCAATGATCTTTCTGTTGAAATAGCTAGACTTTCTGATTTAATAAGCTCAAAAAACATCGATGTCGCATGCATTGGCATTGGAGAAAATGGGCATCTTGCCTTTAACGATCCTCCAGCAAACCTAGATACGCAAGAGCCATATCTCATAGTTCAGCTCGATGAAGCATGCAGGCGGCAACAGGTCGGAGAAGGATGGTTCAATGATATCTCCGAGGTTCCCGCACAAGCTATTTCTATGAGCATTCCCCAGATACTGAAGAGTGAATGCATTGTTTGCACAGTCCCGGATAAAAGAAAGGCCGAGGCTGTGTCCATGGCAATAACCGCTCCGATAGATCCAATGCATCCCTGCGCATCGCTCAGAATGCATAAAAATTGCTATTTGATGCTAGATTATTCTGCGGCTTCCCTGATTTATCCTTTGTCATGAGTATATCATTATGACCATCAAGGCTATGAATTCCTATGCTACCCTAATAGATTTGCAAGTCAACGGATATGGAGGAATCGATTTTAGCGCAAAAGATCTTACTGTCGAACAGGTTGTCTATGTCTGCCAAATTCTCCAATCAAAAGGAACTAGCCGATTTCTTGCCACTCTAGTGAGCTCTCCGCAAGAGCTATATGAACGGAATTTGGTGATTATCAGACAGGCAATGCAAAAGGATGAGACCGCAGCACGTCTTATTGCAGGCTTCCATATCGAAGGACCCTTTATCTCTGAAAAAGATGGTGCCCGGGGTGCGCACGATAAGAGATTTATATGTAAACCTGACAAGAAAATGCTTAAATGTATTCTGAAAGCTGGGGGTTCTCTCGTTCGAATACTAACTATAGCTCCTGAGTTGACAGGCATAGAGGATATTATTGCTATGGCGAAAGATGAAAACATCATCGTATCCATGGGGCATACCTTGGCTGATGCTAGCCAGATCGAGAGAGCTATCGAGAAGGGAGCTTCATGTGTAACGCACCTGGGTAATGGGATTCCTCTTATGCTTCATAGGACTGACAATACTATTTTTGCCTTTCTTGCACATACCGAGTTGACAATTATGCTCATAACGGACGGCCATCACCTTCCTGTTCCCTTCATCCGAACAGTGATAAGAGCTTGTGGCATAAATAATATAGTTGTGATCAGCGATTCCGCCCCACTCGCAGGAATGCCTCCTGGATCCTATATTTCCCTCGGTGGAAATGTAATCCTTGAACCGGATGGAAAGCTTTTTATTCCTTCTCAAAGATGCCTCGCTGGCTCTTCGGCATGCATCGCTGAATGTGCAAACTATCTCAAAGATTATATCGGCCTTTCAACAGAGGAAATCCAAAAAGTTACAAGTACTAATCCGATGCGTTTGCTTAGAGAAAATGGTTAGCACGTTGAATTAAAAAACACCATATAAAATCGATGTGCAATAGATTGTCTCTTTATTCCAGCCATCCTTCGGCCAGTTGCGCTTCTAGGTATTCGAAGACATCGGCAAGCTCATCGAAGCAGAGAATGGCTCTCGAATCCAGGTGGGTTGGCATGTTGTTCACGATAACGATTTGGCCACCGTGCTCGAGGGTATACTGAGGCAAAGAGGCAGCTGGATAGACCAGCAAGCTTGATCCAAGTACGAGCATAAGATCGGCTGCCGTCGCCTCGGCACGTGCTTCGCGCAGCGCTTGCATGGGCAGGTTTTCGCCAAAGAAGGTGATTTCGGGCTTGAGTATATCGCCGCATTTAGCGCAGCGCGGAATACTTCCTGAACGTACGATTTTAGCCGCTTCGTCGAATGACATAGTCCAGCCGCAAGCGCGGCATCGATGAATCTGCGGTGTGCCATGTATCTCGATCACCTTTTGGCTGCCTGCTTTTTGATGCAGAAGATCGATATTCTGGGTTATCACCGCCTTAAGAGCGCCTCTTTTTTCAAGAGCAGCCAATACGCAGTGCACCACAGATGGCTCTTTTTCATC
>Ga0208825_1002373_pt1 | contig 12499 bp, 10 predicted proteins | sample AD_UKC113_MetaG_FD_184450 | JGI IMG/M metagenome (GOLD analysis project Ga0208825, IMG submission 184450) | Active sludge microbial communities of municipal wastewater-treating anaerobic digesters from Hong Kong - AD_UKC113_MetaG (SPAdes)... | ecosystem: Engineered > Bioreactor > Anaerobic >...
AGGTTTAGTTATAGAATTAGCTAATCATACGGTATTAATCTCGCGCAATGGACAGAAAATACCGATTGATGACAGCGGCGCACCCATCAAAGACGAATATGGCAATATCTTAGGCGCAGTTCTGGTTTTTCGCGATATAACCGAACAGCGCAAAGCTAAAAAAGAACTCGAGTTTGAAAAAACTTTAATAGACGCAATGCTGAACACCTTCCCTGATTATATCTATTTCAAGGATTTAAATAGCCGTTTTTATCGGGTCAGCAAATCTTTAGCTACCGAGGTTTTTGGATTGCCAAATCCTAAGGATGCGATTGGCAAAAGCGATTTCGATTTCTTCCCCCCTGAGTTCGCTCAAAAAGATTATAATGGTGAACAAGAGATCATCAAAACCGGCAAGCCAATCATTGACCGAGCAGAAAGAAAAAATTGGGCTAATGGAACCGTCTCCTGGTCTTCAGTTACAAAGATTCCACTCACCGACAAAGATGGTCAAATAATCGGGACTTTCGGAGTTTCTAAAAACATCACCGAAAGTAAAAAACTGGAAGAGGCTCTCCGAAAATCCGAAGAAAAATACCGCAGACAATTCGAAGAAAGTATTGATGCTATTTTCTTAGCCGATGCCGAAACCGGTATTTTGATAGATTGCAACAAAGCCGCCGCCAGATTAGTCGGCAGAGAAAAGTCGGAAATTATCGGACAACACCAGCGGATTCTGCACCCCCCATCAGAGGTCATAAATGGGCAAAGTCGAACATTTCTTGAGCATAAAAAAGCCAAAGAGGGACAAACTTTAGAAAGCCAGATCATTACTAAGAGCGGTGAAATCCGAGATGTCGAAATCAAAGCCAGTGTTTATGAAATCGAAAATCAAAAAATAGTTTACGCCCTATTTCACGACGTTACGGAACAGAAACGAATCGAGGCGGAACTCGCTAAAGAGCGTAACTACCTGCGCGTTTTGTTGAACACCACTCCCGACCATATTTATTACAAGGACAGAGACAGCCGATTCTTATTGATGAGCAAATCCCAGGCTGACCGATTTGGACTCTCCGATCCCAAGGAAGCCATCGGCAAGACCGACTTTGATTTCTTCACTGAAGAACATGCCCGACCTGCATTTGAGGACGAACAGCGTATCATTCGTACTGGTCAACCGATAGTCGGAATCGAAGAAAAAGAAACCTGGCCAGATGGAGGAATATCATGGGTTTCGACAACTAAAATGCCGTTGCTTGATGAAAAAGGCGAGATTATCGGCACTTTCGGAATTTCAAGAGACATCACTGAGCGTAAAATAGCCGAAGAACAATTATTAAAGGCGATGGAAGAAGTAAAAAACAGTGAGGATAAGCTCAAAAATATCATTAATGGTTCTTCGATCCCCCAATTTTTTATCGATAAAGATCATAAGGTTGTCTATTGGAATACCGCTCTATCCGCACTAACCGGCATAAAATCTGAGGAAATCGTCGGCACATCTGACCACTGGAAAGCTTTTTATCAAGAGCAAAGGCCCTGTCTCGCCGACTTACTCGTGGAGGGAAATATCAAAGACCTGCCCGAGTGGTATTCTGATAAATACCAGAAATCTCTTTTAATCGAGAATGGTTTCGAAGCCACCGCATTTTTCCCAAATCTGGGCAAAGATGGGAAATGGTTATTTTTTACGGCGGTAGCGATCAAGGATTCAAAAGGTGAAATTATCGGTTCTCTGGAAACTCTGGAAGATATCACCGAAAGTAAACGTGCCGAAGAGGCTCTCGCCCAGGAAAAAACCCTACTTAAAACTGTTATTGAAAACATTCCGGATAAAATCTACGCCAAAGATACCGAAGGACGCTTTATTCTCTGTAATAAAGCCGTCGTGGAACGGATGGGCAAGTCCGATGAGAAAGAAATCATCGGCAAAACTGATTTCGACTTTATAGATCATAAATTAGCAAATCAATTTCGGGCTAATGAACTGGAAATAATCAAAACCGGTATCCCGCTACTTAATCACGAAGAACCTCTGGATCAAGCAGAAGGCGGAATGCGCTGGAATTCTACCACCAAAGTACCACTCAGGGATTTACAGGGTAACATAATCGGTATTGTAGGCGTTGGTCGAGATATTACCGAACGCAAACAAGCCGAAGAACAACGCGAAAAATTTATCGCCGAGTTGCAGGAAGCACTCGACAAAATCAAAACCCTGAAAGGCTTAATCCCGATCTGCGCCTGCTGTAAGAAAATCAGAGATGACCAGGGCTATTGGAATAGTGTCGAGTCCTACATTAAAGACCATGCCGAAGTGGAATTTACCCACGGCATTTGCCCGGATTGTATGAAAAAATTATATCCAAATTATTGTAAAGACGATAACGATAAAAAAGAAGCCTGAGCCAAGGTTGGTCTATTCTATACGTTTTATCAGAATCTGATAGCCATCGGCTTTGACAACTTTATTATAAAATTCTTTGAATGCGGGATAAATTTCCGGCGTAACCTCGGATTCCTTATTTATCATTAGCCGAGTGCCTTTTAAAATTCTATCATTATAATCCAGCGTAAGCCGATAATCGGCAATCGGACAGGAATATTCGTAATACGGAGTAAATTCCAACGGTTGATAGCCAGCCGGGAAGGTGATTGTGATTTCTTCGCTAATCGTATCGGCATTTGGCCAATAAGTAAACGGATAATTTCTTTTATCATACGATAGCGCCCTAATTGGCGAAAGCCGATCAGCCCAGGGGATGCGTAAGATGAGAAATTTTCCGGCTTCCGTTAAATAATCTGGAACCTTAAAAGTGTATTCATAATCCAGAATCGGTTTAATTGAGTCGAGGTCAAATAAATTAAAGCTAATCAGTTCCACGTTGGGAAAATCTTGAGCCAACGATTCGATTAATTCCTTATCGCGATCGGCTTGGCTCTTGAAGCGGTAAATCGCACGAATTTCAGCTGTTTGGGCGCCCTTGCGAGTAGTGTGAAGCTCGACCTGAATACTATTATCGGTTTGAACTGCTACTTGTGTGCGTCTCTGCCGAACACTCCCCATAAAAAAGTGGCGCGTTAGGTAAAACGGTTGGCAACCCTTCTTGATTTCGAGCGCAAAAGCCTCCTGATCCGCCAAGGGTACTGAACCAGCCGGAAAATTCTGCGCCGTCAAATCAAGATAGAGTGGCCCTTCTTGTGTGGCAACGCTGACGATGGCATGATTAAAGGCGATCGAGGGCAATATGTTTTTATTCAAGCCTTCATAGCGGGTATTGACTAGCATGAAATTAGCTGTAAATCCCGCTGAGCGCAACATAGCGATTCCGAGGGCGGCTTTATCCTTGCAATCACCGATGCGGGTTACGAATACATCGCGGGCTTTTTGAGGAATCAAACCTGACTGCCGGAAGGACACACTGCTATAGCGAATATTTTCAGTGATATAATTATAAATGCGGGTAATTTTATCCTGTTCGGTCAGCGGTTCATTTTCCGGTAATAAAGTCTTGAGAAATTCGTCAATCTCATAACATGAACGAGTTCTGGTTTCCGCCAGATCAATATACCAATTCACGATGTAATCCCAGTCCGGGATGCTGGAAATGTGCAGTATTTTTCCGATATCTGCTAGAGGAGGCATATTGTATTCCTCTTTTATAGCGGGAACGTCGTTCAGGCGCCATTCATAGAGAATTCCATCCGGCGTTTCCTTGATAGCCGAAGGTTCATCCGGCATAAATTGACCTTTATACTGAAATTTCACATTCGGCGGGATCAATAAGGCATAGCAAACTTCCCGCACAGGAAAAAATGTATTGAAACTGAAATCGTCCCAGAAATGCTGGGATAGTTTGCCGGAGTAATAATTGCGAATTTTCCATTTAAGGTAAACGGCGTCGCCGGGTTCGAGTGATTTAAATACAATATAGCCCCATCTAACGTCAGCATCAATTTTAGAGCCATCCTTTTTTAAAGTTTGCGCCTTTTCGACAATCAGTTCTTCGTTATAAGCATTATAAGGAATCCGGTATTCTTTGAAAGCATCGATTCCTTCCAGATTAAAAACCGTCGCCAGAATTTCCTGGCTCATTTCAGTTGCGCCACCATAAACGACGCGCCGACAGGCATTGTATAGAATAACCGCCTTTTCACCGGGATACTGCTCCGACGATGGGCAATTGCGAAAAAGACTATCAATATCCACCGTATCGAAATTGTTAAAAATTGATGCGCGTCCTTGCAATTGCCTTAATTTATCGCGCGCATCATAATATGTCGGACTCAATTCCAGCGCTCGCTGGTAGGACTTAATAGCCGCGGCGGATTGACCGGACGAACGTTGGATTTCGGCGCGAGTGCCCCAGTAGCCGGCACATTGCGGACAGATTTGGAGAGCCTTCTCGATATAATCCAAAGCGGTGGAATAGTTATGCCTATTATAGAAATTTTGCGCCATTTGATAGAAAAGGCTTGGAGAAGCCGGATAATATTCAATCGCCTGTCGATAGGTTTTTTCCCAGTTCTTAAGGTCAGCGGCATTTTTATAATAATCGGCTAATTTGAGAAAAGCCGTCTGCTCGGTGTGGTTTTTCACGTATTTACGTAAAATGGGAATAGCGGCTTTGTTATTTTGTTTAACGTAAGCTTCGAGGTTGGCTTTGGTTTCGACAATGTTCCAGTTATCCGGAAATTGATGGTAAGCGGTATTGGCAATCTCGATTACCTTCTCGGTCAGACCGCGTTTGGAATAATAAGCGATGAGTTGCAATTGTAGATTGGGCGAATCCGGTATCAATTGCGCCAATCGATCGAGTAAATTCTTGGCTTCATCATAATTTTTCTTTGCGAGGAGCTCAGAGATTCGGTATTCTAAAACGCCTGGAATATCCGGATCGAGCTGGTAAATTTTTTCATAAGCGGACTTGGCTTCGTCGTATTTTTCGCCACGCAAGTAAGCCTCGATCAAATGTAAATAAATCATAGCATTAGTCGGAGCGCGTCGCAGAGCCTCGCGCAAAATCAATTCGGACTCGACTGCTTTATCGTTCAAAGCATAACATTCCGCCAGCAGAAGATAGTTTTCAAGATAGTCGGGATGTTCTTCAATTTTCGTCAGAAAAAATTCCTCAGCGAAGTTCGGGATGGGCTCTTTCACGGCACCAGGGTGTGATTTATAGGAATGCGTCAACGCAGAAATTTTTAGGTCGGTCACTGAATTGCCAGCCGGGTCAGTAAATCGTGCCGCGAAGTTGCACTGCGTAATCTCTGAAAATCCACACTTGATCAATAGACGATTCCAACCCGCTTGCAGTTCAGTTTCGACGCTATAAGTATCGAATCCATTGTTATTCTCATCGAAGCATTCGATCATTAGTTCGTCATTCAGAAAAACCTTCAACGAACCGGATGTTCCGACTCGCAAATGAATAGTTTGTTTCTGCGGTGAAAAAATAAAAGTATTGCCGTAAAAAACTGCATCGTTATCGGCAAAGTACCGACGTAAATCAATCCATTTGTCATAACGCACTTGCGGAATCCGGAACCACTTAATCGCAATATCATTTTGTCCGCGATAAACTGCCGCCGTGTCGAATTCGGTCTCTGGCGGATAAACCTTATCATATCCAGAAGCCGAAATATTATCGAATGGACCAATCAACATCCAATCGGTGATAGCATCAATTTTATTGAAGTAGAAAAGCGCTTTTTTCAGATTGGCATGTTCGTTATAGTAGTGCCCTAACTTTTCATTGGCGTTGATTCGCATCGTAGAATGGCGAGCAGTGCGCGCTAAATTATCGAAGAGCACCTGGATACCAGCTGATTTATATTCCTCGGCGTTGGTTAATCGGGGCGCCATCATAGCGGCAAAAATATAAGGTTCAAAATCGGCTTCGGTGTCAATGACTTTGGCGTAGGTTTGCCAGGCTTCCAGATATTTATATTGCATTTCATAAAGGTAAGCTAACCCGATGTAAGCACGCGTGTCGTTAGGATTGGCTTGGATGGCTTCCTGAAATTTCTGTTCGACGAGTTTCTGGTCGTTTCGGTTCCAGGCTTGCCAGGCTTCCTCCACAGATTGAGCACTGGCGGAAATATTGGGGAAAAGGAACTCGCTGAATAGCAGAATAATTAATATGGTATTTCTAAAAAATCGGGTGGTTTTCATTTTTATTTTCCTGTTTTTAGGCAATTTCGATAATACAAGTAATTATCAAATTAATAATTCCCATACTACCGAATAATAAGTCTTTTTGCCGAGAAATGAAATGATTTTATGATCTATCTAAATCGAGAAAAATTGTGCTGTTTTTTAAGACAAACCCTCTATGGGATTTCCACCTGCCAGAGTAAAGAATCCTGCGCTTGGCGCGGACTATGCAACCAGACCGCCAGATGATAGCGGTCACCGGAATAACCAGTAAAAATTGTCAGAAAGGTATAATGACAAATACATCTGCAATAGCAGTGTTCGCTGGAAATACCACAGACATCTCTGATCATAATCTTGAGACTGTCACCAGACTGCTCACTTTCGACATCGAACGGCGCACAGCAAATGTAGGTAATGCCGGTAAAAATCTTTAGCGTATCGTCGCTGATTTCCCAGCTTAGCGAATCATTTTGAATCGCCGCTTTTGGCAAAATGTCACCCCCCTTGTATTCATTACATCCGCCGTATTCGGTTCGTAATAACGAAAGAGTGGCGGCAGTTGGTGGTTCACTGCCATTATCATTACAAGCCATAAATCCGACAATTAACATTCCCCAGATTAGTAGGACTTTGAATTGTTTTAACATAGTCACCTCCTAATTAACACCAAGGTGAAAGATAAACAAAAACCTAAAATATTTAAACAATTATTTATCCAAAACCGAGTAATGGGCGATTAAATTTTTTCCGAATTTTATTGATGCCCTGCAAAACGCCCGGTCTTTGGACTAACTTTCTTTCGAGCCTGTATTTACCGGGGAAATTCATTAAAATTATACCGACCAAAATCGTTAAGATACCCTGCCCTGGGATAAACAGTAGTAAAAATCCGACTATCAGGAAAATAAGTCCGATTAGGTTTTTGACTATCAGTAATATTACACCCAAGAGCGGTCGCTTGGTAATCAAGAAGCTTTTACGACGTTTGGGATTGGAAAAATAATCCGTCGGAATCATCAGAATCAGTACCCCCATTAAAAGAATTGTACCAAAAAATGTGATTAAAGAAATCAAACCGGCATATTTCAATAAAGTCGTATGCGCTTTAAGCCAATCATAAAGTAGCGGAAAACGTTCCAGAAAATTCAGAGCCATAGGACAATCGGGGATTACCGGAAAACAAAAGATGTTATAGATTTCATCACGTTAAAAATAATTTAAAATGAAATTTTATTGAACAGTTTGCCCTATTAGATATACGCATTAACCGAGTTGTTTTATTAATGATTATATCTCTAAGGTTCAATGCCGAGAATAAGAAGCGGTACAGGAGGGCTGTTCCGTCCTTGTCTCATAACATTATAGACTTCTCCCTCGTAATATGCAATTCCGCTTGACATTTGGGACTGCATATTCTTAGTAGGAAGAATTTCTATGCCTAAGTTTATCATGCCGCCTGAATAAAATAGCATGTGCTTTACAAACAAATCATATGCAACAAAAGCATATTTACCAAATTGGACTTCAACAGCAACTTTATTTTTGACGAAATCTGTCTGATTATAGCTAAAAATTGGGTTTTTCTCTCCGTGTTCTATGAGAAATTTCTTTTGTTCACCTGCAGGCATTAATAAACTTTTTTCCATCAGTTCCCGATTTAGAGTGATATAGTAATTATAACGACTCTCGTTCCAATTTCTTTTTGAAAATTCCCTGTCAAATGCTTTGTTTAGTTCTATTGGACTATATAACTGTGTCCCCGCTTTTCTATTTTCCTTACTGACTTTTGTTTTTAATCCCTCGGCATTTATGTTCTTGATAACACTTTTGATTTCATTATAAAGATCTTTATGATGCACAATCAAATATTCTTCGCCGTTCAAATGCGAATATTTTTTAATTATTTTCATTTGCTATATCCGTTAAATTTTAATTTTAGCCATTCATTCGGCACATTCGCAACTTTATCATTTTTAGAAGGTTTGTGAATAGGTTTATTAATCGGTCTCACTTTTAAGTTACCTGCTTTCAAAGCTTCGATTCTATTTTGGGCGATTTTACAATAATGGGCTTCTTTTTCAATACCGATGCAATTGCGCTCGTTTTTAATCGAAGCTATAATTGTTGAACCAACACCTGCATATGGATCAAGAACCCAGCTACTTTTATTAGTTAAGGCTAAAACACAGCGCTCGACTAGTTCAACCGGAAATTGGCAGGGATGTTCTGTTTTCTCCGGATGGTTCGATTTAACGTTTGGTACATTCCATATTTCATTATCCCAATCTTCTACAACAATTTTCCAGATATCCGAAGGATTTTTCCCAAGTGGATTTCCGGAAGGCTTTCCTTTGTTAGGTCCTTTAAAATGTAACTTGCCCGGATATTTTGCAGGAATTCTAACGGCGTCAAGATTAAAAATGTAATTATCGGTTTTGGTAAACCACAGAATGGTTTCGTATCTTCCTGAAAATCTTTTGGAAGCATGCAATCCATGCTCAAAATGCCAGATAATACGATTGCGAAGTTTTAATTGATATTTCTTGAATATCGGATAATAGTAAATATCAAGCGGAAATATTTCTCCCTTATCTACAAAATTTCCTACTTGCCAGCAAAGACTCCCCTGGTTAGAAAGAACGCGTATTAGCTGTCTAATAATTTCTTCTTGCGTTTCAAGATATTTCTCGATACAGGTTTTGGTTTCATATTCCTTACCAATATTATAAGGGGGAGAAGTGATTATTAAATCGAATTTCCCGTCTGGCAAATTTTGGAGGATATAACAAGAATCCCCATTTAAAATTTGATATTCAATCGCAGGATTTACATAATTAAATAGAGTTTCTTTTACTTCCATATTATTCGTTTTGTTTAAAAACTCTGATTATTTTACGTAAAATTTACCTAAAAGGCGAATAATTAATCTTCAGAAATTTAAAAGGTCAGAGGATAATGATCAACGCTTTACAATCCCAGAATTTTTTCGAGCGGTCGGCGTTCCGGTACATACCGGTCGGAAATTTTACCGGCATTCCAATCGGCTGAAACATACAGTCCGCAATAACAACGTCCGTATTCCTTCACATCCTGCTCACGGTAAACGCACGGGCAAATGATATCGCGATCCGATTCGCGATCACCGACCGCCAGACGACATGGACAAGCCATATAGCCATAACGTTCTTTGTTAATCAATAAAGAATTCAGCAATCGGTCAACGTGCTGACGATCTTTATTGAAAAAATAGCCTTTCGGCTCCTGAAGTTTGCGAAGCGATTCAAATAACTGTTCTGTGTTCATAATCCGAGTGCCTTTTTGATTTCTTCCGGACGATAGCCGACAATAACGTTGTCTCCGATGACAATTACTGGAAAAGCAACTGTCGGTGTTAATTTATGAATCTCCCTAATGACTGCCAGTTTTTGTTCCTTGTCTAACAAATCTACGTCAATACTATCGTACTCGATTCCCAGACTCTTGAGGAAGGCTTTGGTATTCTGGCAATAAATACAGGTGCTTAGAGCATACAATTTGACCTTTTTATCCATAAACGACTCCTTTCTTCGGGGCTAATTCTGCGGATAAATTTTATTTCGGTTCTTTTGAGATAATTTCACAATGATATTGCAATCTGATTACCAAAACTAAAACAAATATAAGCGTTTAAAATTACAACCGGTAAAAATATTCTTAAAGCGGCTTTGAAAGTTTCTCTCAATTTGATACTGGCTTTCGGTTGTTTGAGATGATCGAAGTCGCCGGTCTCAGGGTTAAGGTGGTAATCTTTTCCCCACTCAACATAATTTTTCATAATTTCCCGTACCGCAGATGCGATATAACGCACTTCGACTTCAGTCATAGTCGGATGCAACGAAATGCGCACCCAGCCGGGCTTCAAACTCAAGTTGCCCTGATCAATCTGACTCATAATTGCTTTAGATCGTTGGTCGTCAATATGTAGTAAAACATGACCGTAAGTTCCAGCGCAGAGACAGCCGCCACGTGTTTGGATACCGAAGCGATCATTAAGTAGGCGTACTAGCAGATTATGATGAACTTTCAGACTATAAAACGAAACAAAACCGATGCGGTTATGGTTTTGAGATTCAAGAATGTTTATATCAGGGATTCCAGCCAGTTCATTTAGCAGGATTTCGGTCAAGTAATGTTCCTGTGCCAGAATATTTTCAACGCCCACTTCTTCTTTTAGTAAAATTGCCAACGCGGCGCGAATTGCCTGTAAAAATCCGGGTGTTCCACCATCTTCGCGCACTTCAATGTCCTGGAAAAAACGATGCTCGCCCCAGGGATTAGTCCAAAGTACGGTGCCGCCGCCCGGTTGATCTGGAACGCGATTATTATAAAGCTTTTTATCGAAAACAATCACTCCTGAGGAACCCGGCCCGCCCAGAAATTTATGCGGTGAAAAGAAAATCGCATCTAATTTCTGTTCCGGTTTGGGCGGATGCATATTGATTTCGACATACGGCGCTGAAGCGGAATAATCAATGAAACACAGGCGTCCGAATTGGTGCATAATCTCTGCTAATTCGTTAACCGGTGTGATTAAACCGGTAACATTCGAGCAGGCGGTGAATGAGCCGATTATTAATTTCCGGTCACGGTTTAGTTCCAAAATATTACGCAAATGCTCAAGATTCGGTAACCCGTCCGATTTTTTACAAATGAGTGAGGTGTCACAGCAACATTCCTCCCAGGTGGTTTGGTTGGAGTGATGCTCCATATGCGTTAGAAGTACCAGCGCTCTCTCTTGAGGCGGTATGGCTATTTTCTCCTTGAATTTATCCGGTACACGTAATCCTAAAAGACGTTGGAATTTATTGATAACCGCCGTCATCCCGAACCCAGCCAGTAATAGGACGTCGTCCGGACCGGCGTTCACATGCTGTTTGATAATCTTATGCGCTTGATGGTAGGCATCGGTTATGATTGTCCCAGTCAAGGTCGCATCACTATGAGTATTGGCAACGTAAGGGCCCAAAACGTTAGTTATATATTCCTCGATCGGTCGGTAGAGTCTTCCACTGGCCGCCCAATCGGCATACAGAATCGGTCGGCAACCGCCCGGGAAATTATACTGGTAATCAATGCCGATAATATTACGGCGAAAACAGCTAAATTGTTCTTCAAGACCAGTTTTATTTGACATCATCTTTGACATTATCTCCGCCCAAAAATCAATGCGTAAATTTATGAACTTAGAATTTGATAAAAATAAAAAAATTCATCAGAAGAAAGCCCTCACCATTTTATTAGGGCTAATAGAATGGTGATCTTTACAAAATGCTTGAATTTGGTTAATCTAAGGGTAGTCAAAATGAATAAACACTTTCTGATATGGGCGATCGGTCTCTGGTTAAGCGCCTGTGCTACTCATCCCACGATTAGTCCGGTGCCACTCAAGCCGGGCGAAACTTATACCGGGGTGACTTTCTCTGTTGAAAATGTCGCACCTATTTTCGTTTATCGGCGCGGCGTCTCAGAGCGGAGTGATATTGGTTTCCGAGTCGGGTTGCCGGTGTACGGTAGTGGCATTGACTTCTCATATTTACTCTTCCACCACGATAACATTGCCGATGTACTTAATTTGAGTTTCTCCGTAAATCCTAATTCCAACCTCGATATGACGTATTATTCGGTACGGACATTTCCCTCCAAACCCGGCAATGCTTTATACACTGGATTTCGGTTGATGTATATTCCGCGGGGCATCACCGGTGGCAATAGCCTTAGAGTAGGATTTCTCGGCGGATTATCGTTTTCTAAAAAAGTTGGCTTGGAAATCGGCTATTTCCACGACTTCGACAAAGGACAGCCGATCGAACATATTTTCGATTGGGATTCGTACAATCCGGAACGCTACCCGGCTACGACTGAGTACGGATTTCCGACAGAATATTCGCGCTTGACTGGAATCTCCTGCCAATTATCATTAAGTATGCAAATTTTCGGAAAGAAATCCGCAAAATAAACCGAATAATTAAATTTTAACTTCGATTGTTAGAGAAATCAGTATTCACGTTTCTAATGTATCTATGAATTAAATTTATGATATATTCCGCTGAAAATTAATTGACTCTGGTTCTTCTTTATTCTAAATTGATATGCTATGAATAAGTTTAAACTCACCACCAATTTCACACCGACCGGCGATCAACCGCAGGCGATACGGGAACTAACCGAAGGGATATTACGAGGCGACAAGTTCCAGACTTTGCTCGGGGTAACCGGAAGTGGTAAGACTTTTACCATGGCACAGGTCATTCAGAACGTGCAAAAGCCAACCTTGGTTATTTCCCACAATAAAACGCTTGCCGCGCAATTATATGGAGA
>Ga0208825_1002375_pt1:0-2500 | contig 12496 bp, 7 predicted proteins | sample AD_UKC113_MetaG_FD_184450 | JGI IMG/M metagenome (GOLD analysis project Ga0208825, IMG submission 184450) | Active sludge microbial communities of municipal wastewater-treating anaerobic digesters from Hong Kong - AD_UKC113_MetaG (SPAdes)... | ecosystem: Engineered > Bioreactor > Anaerobic...
CACGCGCTGGCCGTTCGCTATGCCGGCAAAGCGCGACATGTGGCCGTACAGCGTGGTCACGTTGCCGCTGTGCTGCAGGACCACCACGTTGCCGTAGCCGGGTTGTTGGCCGCGGAACTGCACCTTGCCGTCCCCGGCCGCGTAGATCGGCGTGCCGGACGGGGCGGCGTAATCCACGCCGCGGTGGGCACGCATGGTGCCGAGGATGGGATGCATGCGCCCGGCACTGAAGCCGGAGGAGATGCGCGCAAAGTCAACCGGCGTGCGCAGGAAAGACTTGCGCAGGGGGCGTCCATCTTCGCTGTAGTAGGAGACGTTGCCCTCCGCGTCGACATAGCGGTAGGCCGTGAAACGCTTGCCCGCATTGACGAAAGTCGCGGCCAGGATGTCGCCATCGCGCAGGCGCTCGCCCTCCCGGTAGACGTCCTCGTAGATCACGCTGAAGCTGTCGCCGACGCGCAGATCCTGCGCGAAGTCGATGTCGTAGCTGAATGCAGTGGCCAGCTTGAGGATCATGGCGTCGCTCAATCCGGCCTGGCCGCCGGCGTCGAACAGCGAGCTGTCGACGACGCCCCGGGCGACGTGCGTACGGCGCTCCAGCGCGCGTTCGATCGTCTCGCTGTGCACCTGGCCCGCGTCGAAACGCAGCACCACGCGCGTGTGCTCGTCGCGGTCGAAGCGCAGGGCGGCCAGTCGCCCGTCGGCGCCGCGGCGCAGGGCGAATTCATCTCCGGGATGGAGGCGACGGAAAGCCCCCTTGTCGGGGCTGCTGTCCAGGACCCGCTGCAGCTCGGCCGCTGTCAGCCCCTGCTCCTCGAACAGGTCGGCGAGGGACTGGCCGGCGCGCAGCGCCACCACGGTCCAGCCCGCATCGTCGCTCCCCTGCCCGGGAAGCATGCCCGCACGCGCCATGCCCGCATCCGCAGCCGCGGCGGCGTCCTGCGGCAGTGCCGGCAGCGGCAACTCCAGCGTGGTCAGCAGCGCTGTGCCGTCCTCGTGACGGACCGCGCCGGCCCAGTTCGGCACTACCAGACCCACCAGCACAGCGAGCGTGGCGGCGAAACTGGCCAGGACCCAGTGTTCGCGGCGCCACGACGCCGGCGAGGCGGGCGGCAACCGGGACAGCGTCCAGTGCGCGCACTTGGCGTAAAAGTGAAAGTGCTTGCGGAGTGCCCGGCGCCGCAGGACGGCGCGGCGACGGTTGCGGCGGACGCTGGGTGGAGCGGCTGGGGTCTCGGTCACGGTCGCAATCCGGCAAATCGGCGCGTACCATAACGGCAGCGTCAAAAGCCCGTCAACGCCAATCGCGACAAGGGTTTGCGTGCGGCGGCCGGTTAACGAATACTTAACCGCAGGGCCACTTTCGCGGCCGCGGAATCCCGCCTCCCGCGCCACCTTGGCCCTCGCTCCATCATCGCCCCGGGGACCACCCATGACGTCAGTACAGGACGCGCTCGACCTGATCGGTCGCGGCGCCGAGGAAATTCTCAAGCCCGAAGAACTGGATGCCCGCCTGCGCCTGGGACGGCCGTTGCGCGTCAAGGCCGGTTTCGATCCCACCGCGCCGGACCTGCACCTCGGCCACACGGTGTTGCTCAACAAGATGCGGCAGTTCCAGCAGCTGGGCCATCAGGTGATTTTCCTGATCGGCGACTTCACCGGCATGATCGGCGACCCGACCGGCAAGAACGCCACGCGCAAGCCGCTCACCCGCGAGGATGTGCTCGCCAATGCGCAGACCTACGCCGATCAGGTGTTCAAGGTGCTCGATCGCGAACGCACCGAGGTGCGCTTCAACTCCGAATGGTTCGGCCAGATGTCCGCCGCCGACATGATCAAGCTCGCGGCGCAGCACACCGTGGCGCGTATGCTCGAGCGCGACGACTTCGCCAAGCGCTACGCCGCGCAACAGTCGATCGCCATCCACGAATTCCTGTATCCACTGGTGCAGGGCTACGACTCGGTCGCGCTCAAGGCCGACGTCGAGCTCGGCGGTACCGACCAGAAATTCAACCTGCTCATGGGGCGCGGCCTGCAGGAGCACTACGGCCAACCGCCGCAGATCGTGCTGACCATGCCACTCCTAGAGGGTCTGGACGGCGTCAACAAGATGTCGAAGTCGCTGGGCAACTACATCGGCATCAACGAGCCGGCGATCGACATCGTCACCAAGACCATGAAGATCGGCGACGAACTGATGTGGCGCTGGTTCGAGCTGCTCAGCTTTGAGGTCAGCCTGGGCGAGCTGGCACGCATGAAGCAGGACTTCACCGCCGGCCAGTTGCATCCACGCGACGCCAAGCTGCGCCTGGCGCGCGAGCTGGCGGCGCGCTTCCATGGCGTTGCCGCGGCCGAGACCGCCATTGCCGGCTGGCAGGCGGCGGTCAGCGGCGAGGGCGACCTGTCCCTGCTGCCGCTCATGGACTTGCCCGTACCGGCCGAGGGCCTGCGCATCGCCGCCTTGCTCAAGGCGGCGGGCCTGGCCATGAGCAACGGTGAG
>Ga0208825_1002375_pt1:7500-12496 | contig 12496 bp, 7 predicted proteins | sample AD_UKC113_MetaG_FD_184450 | JGI IMG/M metagenome (GOLD analysis project Ga0208825, IMG submission 184450) | Active sludge microbial communities of municipal wastewater-treating anaerobic digesters from Hong Kong - AD_UKC113_MetaG (SPAdes)... | ecosystem: Engineered > Bioreactor >...
ATACCGCCCAAGAGTTCATATCGACGGCGGTGTTTGGCACCTCGATGTCGGCTCATCACATCCTGGGGCTGTAGTCGGTCCCAAGGGTATGGCTGTTCGCCATTTAAAGTGGTACGCGAGCTGGGTTCAGAACGTCGTGAGACAGTTCGGTCCCTATCTGTCGTGGGCGTTGGAGGTTTGAGAGGGGCTGCTCCTAGTACGAGAGGACCGGAGTGGACGTATCTCTGGTGTTCCGGTTGTCACGCCAGTGGCACTGCCGGGTAGCTATATACGGAAGCGATAACCGCTGAAAGCATCTAAGCGGGAAGCGCGCCTCAAGATGAGACCTCCCGGGGCTCAAGCCCCCTGAAGGACCCAGGTAGACTACCTGGTTGATAGGTCGGGTGTGTATCGCAGTAATGCCGAGCTAACCGATACTAATGATCCGTGCGGCTTGATCATATAACTCCAAGTGGCTTCGCTCGCCTCGACACACGTCGGGCCCAGCGTCCCAACCTCTGTTCACATCCCAAGTCCCAACGTGGAGCCGGCGCTCTCAGCGCCGCTCCCCCCGCCTCCCTGGCGGCCATAGCGGTGTGGTACCACCCGATCCCTTCCCGAACTCGGAAGTGAAACGCACCCGCGCCGATGGTAGTGTGCATCCGCATGCGAGAGTAGGTCACCGCCAGGGGTCCCCTTCAAAGGGCCATCCTTCAGGATGGCCCTTTGTCTTTGTGGGACTTCGTTGGCTTTCGCTTCGGCATACGCGCTACCCTGCTCACCGCGCAGGCGCAGGGCGACCTGCCCGCGGCGGGGTCACGTCACCGCAGATCCCGCTTCTCCGCGGAAGGTCAGCACCAGCACGTCTCGATACGCGGGCTCGCCCGGAACGATCGCGTGCACAGGGGTGACGCCATGGTGCACGCGTCGATCGTCGACGAGGGCAGCGTCGAGCGGAGTCGCCAGGGTGAATGCGCCGAGTCGGCTGCCGTCGGGTGCGTGAATGGTGGTCGTGCCGCTGGCGATGTTGTGACGGCGAATCATCAACACCAGCACGAAGTCGACGCCATCGCGATGAACTCCTTCCGGTGTCGGATGGCCGGCGCTACCTGGCTGTGCCTCGATGCGGAACTGGTGCACCTCGATGCGCGAGGAACGGCAGGTGGCCGCGAGGGATCCGAACAGGCCATGGCCGAAGCGCAGTAGGGACTCCATCGCCGGGCTCGCGGCCACATCGGCTTCGACCGGATCGAACCAGCGCTCGATCCCCCCCTGCAGCGTGTTGTACTGGAGTGCCTGGTAGTGCGCCTGATGCTCCAAGCGCCGAGGCGCCGACTCAGGTCCCATGCGGAAGACCGCGAAGCGGCGCCGCCGCTGCCGGCCCAGTGCCGCAAGATACGCGTCAGGCGTCAGGCGGTTCCAACTGTCGGCAAACGCGTCCCAGTCGCCGAGGCCGCGCTCTTGTGCCAACAAGGCGCGCATCATCTGTCCGGGCACGAAGGCGAATCCCTGTGCGGACAGTGCGGCAGCCAGCGTACCGGCACCCGGTTCGGTTGGGCAGGTCGACATTGGCATGCAAGCTAGCAGAGATACCCGCGCAAGCCAGTGCCGCTTGCGTGCCGCCGCAGGGAGCCGTGTCCCGCGCCGACCCTGACGTCCAGCGAAACTGACTGCGGGCGGGGCGGCGGCGGGCCGCTGTCTGCGGGGCGACGCGGCACCGGCACGCCACGATCGGCGGCGTCGGGCAGTTCGTTCAGTTGGGGCCCAGGGAGCGCACAGCTGCAGGAATCTCGCGGGCGTCTGTCACGCTGCGGACACGCATCGGATCCGGCGTGTCCTCCGCCTCGAGCTCATGCGCCCAGGTCACCGCATAGGGCATGTGGATGCCGTAGCCGCCCAAGCGGACGACGGGAGCAATGTCGGAGCGCAGGGAGTTGCCCACCATGGCGAATTGCCCGGCCTCGATCCCGCATTCTATCAGTACTCGTCGATACGCCGCTGCATCCTTTTCGGATACGATCTCGATTCGGTGGAAGAGATCGGCCAGGCCACAGGCAGCGACCTTCGACTCCTGATGGAACAGATCACCCTTGGTGATGAGCACGATGCGATACTCGCGGGCGACGCTGGCCACAGCCTCCCGGATGCCGGGCAGTAGTTCCACCGGATGTGCCAGGACCTCCTTGCCCAAGTGCACGATGCGATGCATATCGGCGGCCGAGATCGCCTGCCCCGTCGCCTCGATCGCCGCCTCAAGCATGGAAAGTGTCATGCCCTTGGCGCCGTAACCGAAGAGCCGCAGGTTGCGCCGCTCCGTGGCCAGGAGCCGGTCGTGCAGGGCTGCATCGGCAAGATCCACATAGCGCCCAACGATCCGCTCGAACTCCGCGTGCGCAGCCTGGTAGTAGCCCTCGCTGTGCCAGAGCGTGTCGTCCCCGTCGAAGCCCACCAGTTCGATCACAAAACCCCCAGCCTGTTCACGCCAAGGCGTTTGCAAATCCCGCAAACGAAAACGCGCCGGGCAGCGGGGCTGCCCGGCGCGTTGTTGCATCGATCACTTAGGCAGCGACGACGTCTTCAGCCTGCAGACCCTTCTGGCCCTGCACGACCTTGAAGCTGACCTTCTGACCTTCCGCCAAGGTGCGGAAGCCCGAGCCAGTGATGGCGCGGAAATGGACGAAAACGTCCGGGCCATTGTCACGGCTGATGAAGCCGAAACCCTTGGCGTCGTTGAACCACTTGACGGTACCGATCTGACGATCCGACATGACTTGCTCCGAAAAAAATTTGACTGCTAACAAGGCCCTACCGAACTGGGAAGGCCGTTTCACTGGTGTGCGGGTTACGAGGAAGCGGGTCGATGCGGGTCCTGGATCGGCAGCATCGGGTCACCATTGTTCAGTGAGCCCGGCAAACACAGCGCGCGCAGTGTACCCGGAAAATTGCCAGTGTGCGACTACCCCGCTGCCGGCCCTTTGCCCCTTTCCCAACGCGGCCGTTCCGCGTTACGTTGGGCCACCGCTTCTTCCGGGAACTCGCGATGCGCCTTCCTGCCCTGATCGCCGTCGCCTTCATGCTTCCGTTGCCTGTGGCCGCGGCGACATACAAGTGCCGCGATGCTGCAGGGAACTGGACCAGCCAGGCGTGCTTTCGCGCCCCCCGGCCGATCTCAGCGATACGCCGTACCAGCGCTGGCTGCGGCAGAAACAGGCGGCCGAAGCGGGACGAATTGCGGCCAGGAACGCCCTCGGCCCATACTGCTTCCGGCTAGACCGCCTCGCCTCTTTCTATTCGTGCGTGGAAAGCCAGCTGAAGGTCTACGATGACTTGGAGCGGCTCAAGGCCACGCTGCCGGCAGACTCCTTGCCGCGGCGCCGCCTCGACGATTGCCTGGCCCTGCATCACGACGCCACCACCGGCGCCACCGACTTTAGGCAGGCGCGGGAGTGCTACGACAAGACCTGAGCTGCCGCGGCCCGACCGGGGCGAGCGGGTTCACCAGCGTCGCCGCGTTGGAAAATCTCACCCGCACTTGCTGTAGCCGCAATTCAGGCACGTGGCGCAGCCATCCATGACGATGGTTGCCACGGCATTGCACTTCTGGCACAGCGTGGCGCCCGGGGGGAACCCTGCGGCGTCCCCGGACGCACGCAGCGAGCTTGAATCAGCGCCTTCCGACTCGCCCTTCTTCTTCCGTGCACCGCCCCCCTCGTACGCCGCGCGCTTTTCCGCCATCAGGCGACGCTGCTCCGCGCTGAGGTCGGGGTCGTGCATCAGGCCGATGCTCTTGAGGTGCTGTTCGATCACGGCCCCGAGCTCGGCGACGATCGAGGGCATGTACACACCGCCCGCCTTGAAGTAGCCCCCGCGGGGATCGAACACCGCCTTGAGCTCCTCCACTAGGAAGGTGACGTCACCACCCTTGCGGAACACGGCGCTCATGATGCGCGTCAGCGCCACGATCCACTGGAAGTGCTCCATGTTCTTGGAGTTGATGAACACCTCGAACGGCCGGCGCAGTTCGTGTTCCGTGCCCTGGTTCAACACGATGTCGTTGATCGTGACGTAGAGCGAATGCTCGAACAACGGTGACTTGATCTTATACGTCGAACCGACCAGCACCTCGGGGCGCTCGATCTGTTCGTGCATCTGGATGACCTCGGCCTTGGGCGGGTCCAGCGTAGCCGGGGCGGCCGGCGCGATTCCCGCCGATGTTGCCTTCTCTTCCGGCTTGTTGACGCTGTAGCCCTTGATTTTCTTGCCGATCTTGATGGTCATGTGCGTGTCCTGATATTGCATTGATCCCGACGCTGCGCGCACGCCGGCTTGACGACCGCTGCCCTTGCCGAAGGCGCCTCGGCCAGCCCCCGCCCCTGCCGTCCGCAGCTGACCGGGGCCGCCCCGACACCTGCTCGTCCTCTACCGGACGCTGGGAAAGAGACTCCGCGCCGGCACATTGTCCGGCGCGGAGGTAATGCAAGGCTGTAACGCGGTTCCCCGCGCTCTTGGCAGTGGGTCTTCCGCCCCGCGCTAACACTCACTGCGGGACGGAACCAGGCTACGCGCTGCCGCAGCCCCGACGGCAATCGCGCCACCGCCGTCTCTGCGGACGGCGGGCTGGTATTGCTCAGCGGCGCCGGGCGCCCTTCTTGGCCACCTTCCTGGGCGCTGCGCGGCGCGCAACGACCTTCTTCGCCACCTTCTTGGCCGCCTTCCTGGGAGCCGCCTTCTTGGCAACCTTCTTGGCTGCAGGCCGCTTGGCCACTTTCCTGGCTGCGGGCTTCTTCGCTGCCTTCTTCGGGGCTGCCTTCTTTGCAACCTTGCCGGTGGCCTTCTTGGCGACCTTCTTCGCCGCCTTCCTCGCAGCGGGCTTGCTCTTGGTGACGGCCTTCTTCGCCTTGGCCACGACCGCCTTCACTTTCTTGGCCGCCGCCTTCCTGACCGCCTTGGCCTTCTTCACCACGGCCGTCGCCTTCTTTTCCACGACGTGCTTGGCGTCGCTGGCGGCCGCGCTCAC
>Ga0208825_1002382_pt1 | contig 12469 bp, 11 predicted proteins | sample AD_UKC113_MetaG_FD_184450 | JGI IMG/M metagenome (GOLD analysis project Ga0208825, IMG submission 184450) | Active sludge microbial communities of municipal wastewater-treating anaerobic digesters from Hong Kong - AD_UKC113_MetaG (SPAdes)... | ecosystem: Engineered > Bioreactor > Anaerobic >...
TCGGCAGGAGCTCAAATATGAACCGGGTTAAAGCCGCAGCCTGTAATCCAAACGATATTGATTATTCTTGTGAAAAGAACTCTATCTCCTATTGCGAGAAAAAGTGTCTTGCCTTTCGGGGTTCACTGCAAAAAATAAAAACTACTAACGTTGGTAAGTTTCAACAATGAAATTTAAAAGCGCAAAAATAAAAGATCTATTAATTGTAGTGCCCTTGGCTCATGAAGATGATCGGGGGTTCTTTATGGAGACATTTCGGGCTAACTTGCTTGCTGAAAATGGAATAAACTATCAATTCGTCCAGGACAATCATTCTGGCTCAAAGAAAAACATATTGCGCGGCCTGCATTATCAGATAAAAAATCCTCAGGGCAAATTGGTCAGGGCAATAAGAGGTCAAATATTCGATGTTGCAGTTGATTTGAGACGTTCTTCTAATACCTTTGGCAAATGGGTTTCTATCATTCTCTCGGAAGAGAATAAAAAAATTTTCTGGATCCCTCCGGGTTTTGCCCATGGCTATTATGTTTTGAGTGATTGGGCAGAAATTGTTTATAAGGCCACTGAATATTATGCCCCAGAATATGATAGAAGTCTTTTATGGAATGACCCGGATCTGGGAATAGATTGGCCTATACCGTTAGGCACAGAACCGTTCCTTTCTCAAAAAGATAGAAATGCCAGGAGATTAAAAGAAGCAGAGGTATATGATTAGCCATGGGTAGACAGAGGTCGTTACTGGTAACAGGTGGGGCTGGATTTATCGGATCAAACTTCATTCATTATATTAATAGAGTAGAGCCAGACATTTTTATCCTCAACCTCGATGCTCTGACCTATGCAGCCAATCTCAAAAATGTTGATAAGCTTTCGAACCCATCGCGTTATGAGTTCATAAAGGGGAACATTTGTGATGAGAAGCTTGTCTATAGCTTGATAAGAGAATATGAAATTTCTACTATTGTCCATTTTGCTGCAGAATCTCATGTGGACCGTTCAATATATAATCCCCAAACCTTCATTGAGACTAATATCATCGGAACTTTTTCGCTTCTTGAAGCGGCAAAGAAGGCGTGGATTGAAGATAAAATGTTCCCATTATCAGATGTTCGCTTCCATCATATATCAACAGATGAAGTATATGGTTCCCTTAAGGCAGACGAACCACCTTTTTCTGAAAAAACGCCTTATAAACCTAATTCACCTTACGCAGCTTCTAAGGCAGCCAGCGATCATCTGGTTAGATCATACTTCAAAACTTATGGCCTGCCTGTTACTATTACGAATTGTTCAAATAACTACGGACCATATCAGTTTCCTGAGAAGCTAATACCGCTAACAATTCTCAGCGCCAGGAATGGTTGGCAGATTCCCATTTATGGAGATGGCCAGCAGATAAGGGATTGGCTTTATGTTGAAGACCATTGCGAGGCGATCTGGCTTGTTATCAATAAAGCCGAGCCTGGAGAAACATATAATATTGGCGGCGGTAATCAGGTGCCGAATATAGATTTAGTAAAGCAAATATGTTCTATTCTAGATGAGCTATTGCCTGAATCAAAATATTGTCCCCGTAGTCAGTCATTAACCTACGTTGCTGATCGACCAGGTCATGACCGTCGATACGCTATGGATATTACAAAGATTAATAAAGAGCTCGGTTGGAAACCAAAAGAACAGCTTGGTACCGGCCTGCGAAAGACCATCCAATGGTACCTAGATAATGTGGAATGGATTGAGGGTATAATTTCAAGGCCTCAATATAAGGCATGGCTTGAAAAGAATTATAAAAAAAGGCCATAGATCAAAATATGCGTAAAGGGATAATACTCGCCGGTGGAAAGGGAACCAGGCTTTATCCGATTACTAGGGCCGTATCTAAACAGCTGTTGCCAGTTTATAATAAGCCAATGATTTACTACCCACTTTCTACCCTTATGCTATCCGGCATAAGAGAAATCCTTATTATTAGCACTCCAGATGACCTACCCCAGTTTCAGAGGCTTCTTGGTGACGGAAGCCAGTGGGGTCTGAGCCTTTCCTATGCCCCGCAGGTTGAACCGCGTGGATTAGCAGAAGCGTTCCTTATAGGAGAAGAATTTATTAATGGATGTCCAAGTGCTTTGATTCTTGGAGACAATATATTCTATGGAGCAGGACTGCAATCCTTGTTGAGGCAGGCCGCCTCTATTAAAGAAGGTGGTGTGGTCTTTGCCTATCCTGTTAAGGACCCTCAGAGATATGGAGTTGTTGAATTTGACGAAAACGGCAAAGCCCTTTCTATTGAAGAAAAACCGAGAATGCCAAAATCTAATTATGCTGTTCCCGGAATATACTTTTATGACGAAAGTGTTTCTGAATATGCCCACAGGTTGAAGCCATCAGCTCGAGGAGAGCTCGAAATAACCGATCTAAACCGCATTTATCTTGAACAGGGGAAACTCCGGGTGTTATTAATAGGAAGGGGAGTAGCCTGGTTAGACGCCGGCACGCATGAATCGTTACATCAGGCAGCGAGCTTTGTTCAGGCAGTAGAGGAAAGACAGGGGCTTATGATTTCTTGCCCAGAGGAGATTGCCTATCGGTTGGGATATATTGACCAGGAACAGCTCAAAAAACTCGCTTTATCCATGGAATCAAATGGCTACGGCCGATATCTATTAGAGCTTTTAGAAAAATAAGCTTATGAAGATTCTCTTATTCGGGAAAAATGGCCAATTAGGTTGGGAGTTAAACCGCACTCTTATGTGTTTGGGAGAACTGATTGCGCTTGATTATCCCGAAGTGAATTTCGAAAAGCCCAAAGATGTTATTAATATAATTGACCAGATAAAACCAGATTTAATCGTTAATGCAGCTGCATATACGGATGTCGATAAAGCCGAGGAAGAGCCAGATAAAGCCAGATTAATAAATGCTGAAACCCCCGGAGAAATGGCTAGATGGTGCAAAAAAAATAATGCAGTTATCATTCATTATTCTACAGATTACGTTTTTGATGGAACCAAAGGTTCTCCATATACGGAAGATGATCAGCCTAATCCAATAAATATCTATGGGGAGACTAAACTCGCTGGGGAAGTTGCTATTCAACAAAGTGAGGCAATTCATTTGATTCTACGGACGGCGTGGGTTTATAGCACGAGAGGAAATAACTTTGTCACTAAGGTATTGGAGTGGGCAAAAAAGTCCGATGTCATTAGAGTTGTTGATGATCAAATAAGTAATCCTACCTGGGCTCGAGCGCTGGCAGAGATTACGGCCGACGTCATTGCTATGAGTATAGAGGATATTAGATCATTTTTCAGTATCAAAGGCGGCCTTTATCATTGCGCAGGAGGTGGCTATTGCAGTCGTTATGAATGGGCTAACGCCATCATTGATGAGCTTTTAATGAACATTGCTATAGAGGTAGTACCTGTAAAGACAAAAGAATTTGTTTGCGTGGCCAAAAGGCCTGGTTTCTCTGCAATGGAATGCAAAACATTTAAGCAGGTCTTTGATTTATTGCTCTCAGATTGGTTTGATTGTATAAAGTTATGTAGACATTGATATTTAAACTTTGAAGTAATCTAGTCGTTTTATGACTGTAAAGTGTAAATAGGGAAGAGTGCTATGGAGCTATCATTAGTTAATGATTAGAGGTCTTCCTAAGTTTCAGATTATATAGAATCTTTTGTGTGCAAAGACTAAACCTGTTTGATGGGGGCTTATGATAGGTCCATTCAAATAGGCTATGAACTTCAGAAAATACGTCAGGAAAAAGAGATCTGGAAATGATTGAGAGCTATAAAAAAATCCTACGCTGTCCATGTTATGTAATCCTTCTCTCATACTAAGATTTGGGTGGACTTAAAAAAGGTAAATAGGACTTAGAATGAAAATACTTATGATTAATAAATTTCTCTATAAAAAAGGTGGAGATGCAACCACGACTATTGATACAGGTAGATTATTGACTCAAAAAGGAAACGAAGTTGTGTATTGGGGAATGCAGCATCCTAATAATCCCAAATACCCATTTTCTAGATATTTCGTAAGAAATGTGAATTATGCAGCAAACTTATCTATAAGACAAAAGGCCTTTGAATCTTTAAAGATTCTTTATTCGTTCGAGGCAAGAAACAGAATAGAGAAATTGATAAAAATCATAAAGCCAGACATTGCTCATGTCAATAATTTTGCCCACCAAATTTCGCCATCGATTTTGGACGTCTTGCATAAATATCAGATACCGATTGTAATGACCTTGCATGATTATAAGTTGGTGTGCCCGGCCTATAGCATGTTTTATAGGTCGCTCCCTTGTGAGAAATGTAAAGGTGGGAAATATTATTGGTGTCTTATAAGAAAATGTACAAAAGGTTCTTATTTTAAGAGTTTGATTAATACTATCGAGATGTACATTCATCACAAAGTATTACACATTTATAATAAAATTGATTTTTTTATATGCCCGAGTGCATTTATTCAACAAGAATTGGTTCATATGGGATTTACAGGTAATATGGTCCATATTCCTAATTTTATTGATTTTAGCGATTATATCCCCTCATATGAAAATAAAACGAAGAAAGTTTGCTATTTTGGCAGGCTCTCGAGCGAAAAGGGACTTATAACTCTAGTTGAAGCAGTAAAAGGAACGGAAGCAGAATTAGTTATAATTGGCGATGGCCCTCTTAAAGAGGTTTTAGAAGCAAAATGTATAAACGAGAAACTGAGAAATGTCCATCTTTTGGGTTATAAACATGGGGATGAACTGCGAAATGAAATAAGTAAATGTTGTATGGTTATTTTGCCATCTGAATGCTATGAAAATAATCCAAGAACTATTTTGGAAGCTTTTGCGTTGGGGAAACCGGTAATTGGATCAAATATCGGTGGGATTCCAGAACTTGTAATACATGGAGAAACAGGATATTTATTTAAGCCTGGTGACTTTCTTGATCTGCGGAAAAACATTTTGGCTCTTTTAAATAACACAGAAAAGTTGATTGAATTAGGCAGAAATGCGAGACGGTTTGTTGAAAACAATTATGGACCTGATAAATATTATTATCAGCTTATGAGCGTATATAAAGACGCTATAAATCATAATAGTTAAAGATATTTGAAATAACCATATCTCTTTTATAGAATGGGGTTTTAAACCCATAAGATAGAATACGATTAATTATTTTTAAACTTTGCCGAATCGCTGATAATCATTGCGAGTTTTGTTATATTAATGATGATATCAATGATGGGCTTACGTTTACATCCTAGGGAGATGATTCTATACTGACCCCTTGAGGAGGTGGACACCTCTGAGAGATAGAGATTAAACTCAATAAGGAGGTGTCAGGATGAAGCTAAGGCAATGGAGTTCGGAGGAGAAGATGGCCATAGTGCTGGAGGGATTAAAGGGGGAAAAATCGGTGGCTGAGATATGTCGGGAACATCAGATAAGCCAGGCGCTGTATTATCGGTGGCGGGACAGGTTTTTGGAGGCTGGTCAGAAGGGATTAAGCAACGGGGGCAGTGAGGACGAGACGAAGGTACTTCAAGCTCAGATAGAGAAACTGGAGAAGATCATAGGGCGGCAGACGATTGCGATCGAGGCATTAAAAAAAACTCAAGAGTTAATCTCGGGGAAGTAGTCGAGCTGATGAGGGAGCGAGGGATGAGCTTGAAATCGGCCTGTGAGACTCTCGGGATAAGCCGGAGCGAGCAGTATCGGAAGGAGAGGCAAAGGCCTGGCTCAAATAGGGATGAGGTTCCCGTCTTTTGAGGAAGCTGAGGCCAGAATCGGTGTCTGGATAGAGGAAGACTATAATCGTCTCTAGGTCCACTCAGTTCTGGGGGTATTTAAGCCCGGAAGAGTTTGCTCAGGGCTGGACTCAAATACAGGAAGCTGCATCGGCAGGAGCTCAAATATGAACCGGGTTAAAGCCGCAGCCTGTAATCCAAACGATATTGATTATTCTTGTGAAAAGAACTCTATCTCCTATTGCGAGAAAAAGTGTCTTGCCTTTCGGGGTTCACTACAAAAAGGACTTTATATTTTAGAAACAATTCTATGCTTTTGGACCAAGGCACAATAAGCCAGAGTAAACAGAATCGGAATGTGAAAAATTCACAAGCTCGATGAGTCTGAAGGAATTAAGCCTATACTATGTGCCTGAATAGGTGAAAAGTCGCCGGGCTATGGAGGCGATAGCTTAGCATCCTGACGAATCAGATGGAGCTGTTTTAAGGACTTTAAATATAAGTGGTATAGAAATCTTATTTTAAGGCTGGGGTGTGCGGGTTATTCCTTTGATGCCTCTTGGTTTCGGCCACATATATCTTTTATCTTATTTTAGGACGTCAATTCATACAGACTGTACGAAATTTCAATAGTGGATATAACTTAGAGGATTTGTTTGGACTATAACATTAAATTTGTATTATAAGATTTAAAATGAAAAACAAAAGCTTTTTTTTAATTACGTGCGGATCGGAAGAAACTTGGCAGTTTGATAAGCCTATCGTTTTTATTGGTAATTGGTGTAGGAGGTTTAACCGAAAGCACGTATGGTCTAAATTAGATGCAATTGTAGCTAAGCCGTATGGTATTGATATGAAACAAAAGGAAATTGATTTTTTATATATAAATGAGTTGGTTGAAGGCTTTATAGGGGAAATTGCGATTGCTCTTAACAATTATCATCATATAGACAAGAGTGTTCGGTACTGGCGAATTTTAATTGGGCATTGGTTGGCTAGATGTTTCGCGATGTTATATAACAGGTACCAAACGCTAAAACAAACAATAGAGCTTTATGATATTGGAAGTACGATATTTTTCAAGGCGGATAATGAGGTCTTAGCCACATATGATACCCGAGATATTATACAGAAATCACACGACGATATCTTTAACAATATATTATATGCAATGATATTAAATTGTTTAGATAATAGTCAAATAGATACAATATACATAGGATTAGACAATTGCGTTTGCAAAAGGGATAACCTAAAAGGTAGGAGGAACTTTTATAATCATCTCAAAGAGAAAATGTTTTCTCTTCCCCAAAAACACAGTAAATATTTTATAGCATCTAGCTACTTACCGAGAATGTTCGAGTTAAAGCTGCATCTGCTTTTGAAACAAATACCATACCGATTGAATGAAAGAGTGGAAACAATCAGAACCAAAATTGATATAGCGGCAAGAGAAGAATTAAGAGAACATTCCTTATCTTCAGATAACAAAGGGTTCGATAGATTCATTAGGAATATTCTATGGTATTTATTCCCCATTAGCTTGCTAGAGGGGTATAGGGAGAATCTTGATAGGGTTAAGAACTTATCATGGCCATTAAAGCCAAAGGTCATATTTACTAGCAATAAATTTGATCATGATGATATGTTTCAGTTATACACTGCAGAGAAGACTGAGCATGAAGGGACAAAATATTTAATTGGACAACATGGAAATAATTATGGAACATATAAATTCAACTATTGTGAAAAGGAATGTTTGTCTGTTTGTGATAAGTTTATATCATGGGGTTGGAGAAACGAAATTGAAAAAGTCAAGCCTGCTTTTATTTTTAAAACATGCGGTAAAAGACAAAAATATGATAGGAAAGGATTCCTTCTATTGGTTGAGAAGTGCTTACCGGAAAGGGTTGAAACATGGGATGTATTTTCGGAATTCGGAGACTATATGAAAGAGCAACTAGAATTTTATAGACTATTGCCAAATTATATAAGAGAAAAGACAATTGTACGATTTCAAAAAAGGAATTTTAATCCGACCGAATATTCAGAAGAATTGCGATGGAAAGAAAAATATCCAAACGCAAATTATGATAGCGGTACTGCAGGAATAAACAAATTAATTTCTAAATCAAGACTTGTTATCCATTCGTATGATTCAACCGGGACATTAGAGACACTTTCACTTAACATTCCCACCCTATGTTTTTGGCGAAATGGATTGGATGATTTGGTTTCCTCTGCCAGGCCTTATTATCAGAAAATGTTCGACATAGGTATATTCCATAATAGCCCGTTGAGTTTAGTAAAGACGATATTAAGGATTTGGGGGAATCCAACCTTATGGTGGGAAACCCCTGCAGTACAAACAGCAGTGAAAGAATTTTGTAATAAATATGCACGAAATGTAAGAAACCCATTAAATATGTTAAGAGATATCATAGCGGAGTAGGAACTTATATTTCAACACAGCAAGTGAAGATAACTTGCAGAGCTGCCAAATGTACAAGGCATTGGTTGTTTGTTACGTGAAAAATCTAATATGAAACAAGAGTAAATTTATGCAACCTATCAACGAATGGTAATTTTGAATATTCTAAAGTAGGAAGATTTGGTATATAGTCGAACTTAAAGGTATAAGTTATTTTCTTGACAATATAGATAGTAGCAGCCACGAAAATGCGTGTAGAAGAATTATTTTATAAGAACCTTTTTTCTTTCCAAGGTTTGTGGAGCACTTCAGTAAGAAAAGGCAATTTAGGGTTGAGGTCGGCTGACTTAAATCAGAGTGACGATAGAGTCCTTATATCATCTGAGATCATCGATAAATAGCAATAATAAGGATCTATTGTGGACCTGGAGGCCTAGATTTTATATGTATCTTCCTTTAATACAGCAGGTTAGGAGCTAATAATAACTAAAACCTGCCTTTTAACGACAAAAACTGAAAACTATCTGAATATCACGGTCCTAGCGAGGTTATCTATTCGGTTAAGGGATTTGAAGCGAACTATAGAATTCAATGTACAGTGTGCTCCCGTTTTTAATCAGTACCATGTCAGGTAGAACTTTTATAAAAAAGTTGATTTGATTCATAAATTGCGAGGGGGTCTTAAAGTAATAACAATAAGAGGGCTTTGAATGAATAGAGATATATACAGAAGTGGCGAATATCTGAAAAAAAATCCTACGTGGCACGGTGAAGATTCTTCTTGGAAGGCAAAACATATCTTGAAGATAATTAATGATAATAATCTAAGAATTAATTCAATTTGCGAGGTGGGATGTGGAAGTGGGCAGATACTCAAAGAATTATACAAAGTGATGGCTGAGAATGTTTATTTTATCGGATATGAAATCTCACCATATGCTTTTAAGCTATGTCAACAATGGGAAAATGAAAGGGTTCAATTCTTTCTAAAAGATTTGCTCGAAGAAAAGGAGGTCTTTTTTGATTTGATATTAGCGATTGATGTTTTCGAGCATATCGAGGATTATTTAGGTTTTTTAAAAAAATTACATAGTAAAGGGAGATATAAAATATTTCATATCCCCTTAGACTTATCAGTCCAATCAGTTATAAGGTCTTCTCCGATTATTAAATGCCGATATGATGTGGGACACCTTCATTATTTTACCAAAGAATTAGCACTAGCAACGTTGGCCGATACAGGCTATAAAATTATAGATTATTTTTATACGGCTAGTTCAATTGAGTTACCTCCAAAGTCCTTGATATCCTCAATTGCAAGGCTTCCTAGGAAACTAATGTTCATGATAAATAAAGATTTTTCAGCTCGAATTTTAGGAGGTTTTTCTCTTATGGTGCTGACCAAATGATCATTATAGGGATGCTTATATCAGCAGTTATATAAAATGAGTTCCTGACATTAAGTAAATGTCATGTTTATCACTTCCCCTGAAGCAAACTATAGAAATAAAGAAACTGGACGGGTGAGATATACCAGCTTATTGGGTTATAAAAAGGATATTTCTCGTATTTGTATGATCAGAAGGTCATTATATTTTCATTCCATCCTTGTCTTCCTACTATTATTGCCAATTGGACTTGGATTCGCTGGAAGTGGTTATCTTCGGGTAATATCAGCTATGGGACTTATATATTTCTTCATTAGATCAATACTTGACATAAAGTGGTCTACAACCATTTTTTTGTTTTTATTTTTTCTACTGCCAGAGACTTGGGCATTTGAATTCGGTCCGTCGCTCCCCCTGATTACACTTAGGAGAATGTTCTATGTTTCATTGCTTATATCTTATTTACTGAGGATAAAAAAACTAAAAAATCAAGGGCAGTTTCAAAACTCTTTCCGTTTTTCAGCTTACTTTTTAATATTGTCTTATGCAATTTCGACGATATTTTCTGTAGATTTAAAAAGCTCGTTATTTGGGTTATTGAGCCTTGTTATCGAACAGATGTTTCTTATGCTTATTATATTTAAGGTGTTTTGCGATAAGTCGTTGGCCAAGCTTGGCTTGACTGCCATTCTGATAAGCCTTCTAATTTTATGTTTCTTTGCTAATGTTCAATTATTATCTAAAACTAACCATTTCACAGACGTGTCTTTAGGTAGTGTGTCTCCAAGAGTTTATTGGTCATTATATGAACAAAGCGAAAGGCTAGGTCAGTACGGCAGAGTACAATCACTTTTTCCACATCCTATGTCCTTTGGTGGTTTTTTAGCAATGTGTTTTCCCATTATAGTGGGTTTTCTGCTAACCGAGAAAAAGATACTGATGCGACTGTGGCTCTCATTGTTTCTGGTTTTATGTGTCGAAGGAGTGTTAATTTCCTTAGCTCGCTCTTCTGTTATAACTTTAGTATCAGGAATTATAGTGATGTTAATTTTAATGTTCATAAATGATCGGACTGATATGGCAATTTATATTATCTTTTTAACGATATCGCTATTTATTGTTGTTCTTTTATATGAACCATCAAGACAGATGCTTTATTCCTCTCTCAAATTCTGGGAGCAGCCAGACTATATTGAGGGAAGTAGTTTAAATGGAAGGATTTCTTTAGTTAAGAATTCTATATATTATATTAAATTTAAGCCTTTAATTGGGTATGGTACAGCAGCTGGTGCAAATTTTATAATGTCGATCAATTTTGCGCCAGAAATATTCGGAGGCATTGAGAATTTTTGGGTCAGGGTAATCTTGGACAATGGCATTATCGGTTTATTGGCTATGATCCTCTTTTTGCTGCATGGGTTAATGATGCTTTGGAAAGCCAATTCGACAAATAGAAATAGGGACGAAAGTTATCTATCGGCAGCTGGCATTTCTAGCTTTATATCTTTCCTTGTGTTTGCTACAGCTACCGGTACTCTCGGGCTTTTTAACTTTGTTTTTATATTGTTACCTCTTATCATCAGATATTGTTATGATAAAAAAAGAATAAATAAAATCCAGAGTGAGTTTTCTGGTCAAGAATGCTGAGTATATCCATAGTCTCAATGGGAGACCAAACCTATCTAGAAAATTGTGTCAGTTCTATTCTTCGGTATACAACAAATATAGATTATGAAATCCTGATAAACGCTTACAAGTATACAGATTCTAATTATTGGAGAATTATTGAAACGTTTGGGCAGGATTCTCGGATAAATATAATTAGAACGGATGGTATAAAGGGATATTCTGAAAACCACAATGAAAATTTAAAAAGAGCCAATGGGGAAATATATTGTATACTTAATGATGACACATACATAAGGAGTAACGTCTTTAAAATCTGTTATGATTATATTATCAACAACAATCAAATTGGTGCTTTATGCCCAATCTTGCTGAACTGGGATGGCTCTTTCCAGTTGGGCTATCGCAAAAGGATTACACCTCTTAGATTTATAATAGGAGAGTGTAAGCTAGACAAGTTATCACCGCTATTGCAAACCGTTTTCGATAAAAAAAGATTTTATTTTCTTTTTAAAGATAGAAAAGTAATTGAATTACATGAAGGGACAGGTGCTTGTTTTTTTGTTAAAAGACGGGTTTTAAAAAGCGGATTGTTAGATACTCAGTATTTTTTATCGCCGGATGATATAAATTGGAGTCATAAAATATTGAAACAGGGATTTAAGATAGTTTTATTAACTGACGCAAAAGTATATCATAAAGGACATCATACTTTAAATAGGTATTTTCCTGCCAGTATGCCATCTGCAGTACAGGGAGTATTCGATTTATTTAAAAAGGAAGGGTTTAAATATCTATCAATTTATCGTAGTCTTGAGATTGTCATCTGTTTCCAACTATTTTTGTATAATTGGCTAATGTATAAGCTCTTTAAAAAAGAAAGATTTTATTTGCTTTATAAGGCTAGGCTTAATACGGTGAAGACTCTATTGCATAAATTTAATAATAGTAAAGATGTATTTGAGAAGTTTCTTAATTAGCTTATTAAAATGATAGAGATTTGTAATATGAAAGGGTCCTCAAAAACTGGACGGGATGATAAGGTGGGTTTTTGGCCTGCCATAACTAGCGCTAAGATAGGGTAAAATGGGCACTATGAAAGCAAAACAATATGAAACAGCCTTCAAGGCTAGGATGGCGCCGGAAGCGGGCAAGGGCGAGAAGGATTATACTGACCCCTTGAGGAGGTGGACACCTCTGAGAGATAGAGATTAAACTCAATAAGGAGGTGTCAGGATGAAGCTAAGGCAATGGAGTTCGGAGGAGAAGATGGCCA
>Ga0208825_1002383_pt1 | contig 12464 bp, 10 predicted proteins | sample AD_UKC113_MetaG_FD_184450 | JGI IMG/M metagenome (GOLD analysis project Ga0208825, IMG submission 184450) | Active sludge microbial communities of municipal wastewater-treating anaerobic digesters from Hong Kong - AD_UKC113_MetaG (SPAdes)... | ecosystem: Engineered > Bioreactor > Anaerobic >...
CGGCCACACGATATTTTTAGGATCTGGTTGTAATGTAATATCTCGTAACGCCTGCCTGTATGCCTGCCACAATTTTACTGTTGCTTTATTTAATGCAACATCCGGCAGTTGTGTCCAATCCGATTCCCGTAGCAATGCATTGCGGGAACTTCGGATAGACTCCCACGGGTCTTCCACAATTATATTCATGGGAGGTTCTTCCCATGGAATCACTTCTGGAACATTTCCATCTGCAATCCAAGCAAGGTATGCTTCATTCTTAGCATGAACATACCGAGACCGCCCATCATCCAAATATTGTCTGGGAACCCAGTCAATTTTATTTATATAAATATGTTTAAAATGCATCATTAATCACCAGTAAATGCAACCCGAATTTTCCATTCAATTGATAACGATTTGCAAATGTCTATATCTCCAACATTAAAATCCGGGGTGCCACCATTCGCAGAAACATATGCAGCAAGAGCGTAAACATTATTAACCGACATTATACCAGCCGTTGTTGATTGATAAGTCCACTGATATGCATCAGATATTGCAGGCCCATATGTAAATATCCCGCATTCCCTGCATTTATTTACAATTTCTATCCATGATGTTCCATCAAATCTGTATGGAACATTTGGAGTTCCAGTTACGCTTGCAGCGTAACTTGTATCAGGAGTTACAAAATCCCAGGTTGCCCCATTATATGTCGCAACCTTGTTTTCATTGCCAATCCAATCGCCAGTAGCCGGACTGGCAACAATATATGTATCACCAGTAACCGGCGATACCGGTGGATCCGATTGTATTGCAATCACATCTTGTACAATCGTAGATATTGTAACACCAGCAAACGCAGAACACAACGCAAGCGAATTAACGGTGGAACCGTAATTAATATCAAACGGAGCAGCCTCACTATAATTCCCAACAAGTAATATCGGACTGGAAGGCATTACAAGACACTGCGATTGCAACGCAGTTAATGTAGGCGTTGGAACTTGAGTGGTCCCAGACCCGAGCCGAATTTGATATGTTCCCATTAAATAAAAATAAAGTTCCCTAACTGCACTGTTATTAGCACGTGTTTGCACATATGACATCATTAACAGTCTAAATAAAAATTTAGCTAAATTTGCAGTAAGATGATTTTTTAATTTCAGTTCTTTATCATCCTGATTTACTGTAACAAATCCTTCAACGATCATACAAACTCCCACCCAAATTCCCATTCCACTGAAACGGGTTTACTAGAATCTGGAACAAATGCAGCATCACCAAGACTAAATCTCGAAAATAATATTTCTGCCGGATTTATGGAACCATCCTTAGGGACGGATATAGTGCCTCCAACACTAAATGAATCAAACAACCCAAGAAACAGTCCAACTTCGCCAAGCATTTCCCCTTCTAATAACTGCGCATTAAGAACGCCAGCGTTCCACCACGCAACAAACTGTGTAAAAACTTCAAAACTCGAAGCCCGGGTAACAATTCCAGCATTAACAATGGAATTTGCGTTTACATTAATATTAGATACTAATGTGTCCATAAGTTGAGTAGTCGGGGCATTCGATTTTCCAAATTGCAACTGTGGAGTATGTGAAGCACCATAAAACGTACAGGTTCTAGGGTTATATGCACATGACATATATATGCTAACCCATGTCATACATGTCACAATATGGCGCATCCCCTGCCTCACAATTGCATTTTTACCTCTGTCTACAATTATTTTATTTCCATTCTTAATTGTGACATATCCATTAATTGCAATCTTTCTACAATCACTCATTTTTATCCATCCTGCGTAAAAGAAAAAATACCACTAACTCCAACCTCGTCATTAATTGGAGAACCGGGATGTGATTCAACTCCAGCATCTAACACCTGAATTAAGTCAAAAATTTTAACTCGATTTGATGAATATGGCAACGCTACACCAAATCGTCTAATCCGTCTCATATTAACACCAATGTGCCACTAACTGTCAAACATTCCGCATCCCCATTTCCACCAACAGTTGTAGTAATCTCAATTTCATCTCCATATCTTACAACATACGAAGTCGTATTAATATCGACCACACTATCAGCCCAGGCATCATTTACAACCGGTCTCCCAGCACCAGAATTGGAACTACACACATTTACACCATTTACACTAATGTTCACCTGAGGTTGTGCTGCACCACTGTCTATCAAATTACAACAATGTGAAACTCTCACAAGCCGAGCCTCACTTAATTGCCACCGGAACCGGGTCTTGTTGTATTCTTTAAGCATGTTATTTTCAGCGACAACATTAAACCCGCCATTAATATAAAAATCAACATGGGCATTCCTGTTCGCATCAGCATAATACAACTCAATCAAATTGCCGCTCAACGGAGCACCAGCAATTACAATTGCAACCCCGGATATTGCTGTCACGACTGCATAATAATACACACCCCCAATGTTATATTTCAGTCCCATTCCTGGGTAAATTACCCCTTCAAATGAGACATTAGTCTTAATTGTATAGGTGTTCGTTGGAGCAGCAGCAACACCATCCGCTCCAATAACTACATTCGTCCACGACGCAGGTGGCGGTGCTATTACATCAATTCTGCCACTTGCAGTTATAATCATCCCGGAACCTGCAATTACTCCGCCGAGACTGGTTTTTGTTGCAATTGGAATATCAGTCAAATACGTTGTAGTATCAAGAACCCAATTTCCAGCGACCCGTTTCAAAAACCCAGATGTTCCAGATAGCCCTGCAATTGTAGTTAAATTCGCATTCACTGGTTGAAACGATGAATATCCATACCCACTGTCTTTTATTACCTGACCTGTAGTTCCATCAAACGCTGCAAAATTGTTTGCAACAGCAACACCAGGACCAATAACCCCAGTTCCAGATGAACTTACAATCACAGACCAATTTGCACCAACCGTTGCATGGTCTCCCGCAGCCGTTGTCGAGATGCAAATCAGCATGTTTTTTTCAGATACACTAACCCCATCACTTCCTCCAATTTTACCAGCAGCAGACACAATATACATATCGCCAGCAGTAGCGGCAGGATAATTTGGGTTCGTGGAACAATCAATAACTCCTTTAAACTGCACACCAGAGAAACCTTCAAGAGGATTTCCATATGATGGTGGTTGCCCGGGACCATTCGATTTCAGATAATATCCATTCGTTCCAGCACCAAGATTCTGCCATTTTTCAGTGGTTGCATTGAAATACCACAAATCTCCACCGGCGATATCAGATAACAGAACATCATCCAAGTCTTCAGATGCAACATGTGTATGTAAAACACTCGATTTACCAGCAAGCGCTTCAGATAATGCCGCGTTATCAGAAACCTGCCCGGTTATATTAGAAAATGATGCAGACCCGACTGCAGCCTTAAGTTCTTTCCATTGTGTTCCATCAAAATATATTGGAATCTCCTGGTGGAAATCAAACACAGACCATCCCATTTCAGGAGCAGTAAAATCCCATTCGCCTCCACCAATATACGTAGCAATGGAATTTGCATGCCCCTCAAACACGCTTCCAGCAGTCGGCGTCAATGATACTACAAACCGGTCATTAATATCAAAATTAACCGGGGGAGCATTTACAATCCCCTCAACCTGGTCTCCCCAGGCTTCAGAACCAAGACCCGGTATACCCTGCGGCCCCTGCAATCCACGTGGGCCAGGCTCACCAGTATCTCCTTTGTCTCCCTTCTCACCAGGCAACCCCTGCGGCCCCTGCACTCCCTGTGGTCCCTGTATTCCCTGTGGCCCCATTGGACCAACTATCGGGCCAACATTCACCCAAGAGCCATCAACATATACATAACAATCAGTATCGGCTTCACAATAATATCCATCCCAAGATGCTGCAGTTATTGGCAAATCACCAACAGTTGCAACAGACCCCCGCATTACGATATTCGTGCCAGGAGCACCAGCTACTCCTTGTTCTCCCTGCACTCCCTGTGGTCCCTGTATTCCCTGTATACCTTGTGGTCCGGTTGCACCATCCACACCATCCCTGCCATCAAGACCTTTCGGCCCCCTGACAATTGCAGTTCTATCTTTCCACGCAGTTGTACTCAAATCATACTGCTGATATACCGACCCCACAATAACAAGAACATCATCAACAAGTTCATCCGGGAAAACATCAAAATACGCATCTCGTTCTGCAACATCTGCAAATTCGTGGTTTGGATTTATAACCAATGCCCCAACCGGGTCTGCATTGATATACTTCTCCAAATCTTCAGAATATGTTATAACCTGACCATCAGTAGGAGACGCAACCACAACATCAAGCAAATCTACAAGATTGTGCCCATGCGAAGCATTTGCGAAATTTGCAGCGGAATATCCTTGCAAATAATTTGCATTTAAATTTTCAACCTGTTCGTCTGAATCCACATAAAACGGCACAGTCAAATTCGAAAACGTATGTGCTGCCGAAATCGTTCTTGCATTAGATAAATGCACATATTGCAAATGTGTATCTAAAGACAAATTCTGTAATGTAGAATGATTTGATGCACCAGCAAGTCGAACCCAGGAACTCCCATTAAAATTATATGAAAACCCGTCATTCAAATTTGCAACCGTCCACCCTGTAGACGGAGTTTCATATTCCCAAGAACTCCCATTCCACGTTGCAATTGAATTGTCAACGGTGTATACATAACGATCTCCGGAAGTAAGACCCTCACTCGGAAGAACAGCGACAACATCTAAAACCGGGTCTTTATTTATAATTCCAGATGCAATCCCAGATACATACCCAAGATTTACAACATCATTCGAATCTATTGGAGATGCAACATTTGCAATCCGGTGCCCACCTAAAGACAAATCGCCTGATAATTCACCACCAGAAAGAGGCAAATACGCATGCGTATGGGGAACCCCATTAACTTTATAAGTTTCCCCTGAATTGATATTCACATCTTTTGCAATGATTCCATATGGTGCCCGGAGTTTCAAATCAGAATATATTATAACCGGTTCGTATACTACAGAAGAATCGCGAGTCTTAAGAGCAATCGCAATTCTCGGGTCTGGGGAACTACTTCCAAAATCACCAGCAGAACCAGCACCACATATTAAAAATCCTCCACCAAACTGAGACGAATCCACCCCATCTATAAGATTACATACAAACCCAATTCCCGGCCTATCATATCCATAATACTCCCCAGAATGCCCCGCACACATATATGTACGAACATCAACAACCCCACCATATGTTCCAGTATCAGGAGCACCATACAATTTGAGTTTGTATTTATCAATCAACGCCCCATATGGATGTCTTATAAACAAACCATACGGAACATATGCATCTTTACCAGCATTCTTTACATATCCGCCATTAGAATCATACCACGAAACAAGACAATTCTGATTAACAGGAAGAACTGCTCCAATACCACCAGTAGTTCCACCACCACCAATCTGGTCCCATGTCTCTGTAACTTCATTCCAGTGATATAATCCAGTCGTTACACTATCAAGCCAGAATGTATCACTCGATGGATTATCCGGAGGTGTTGATGCTACAACAATCCCAGACCCACCACCAGATGCTACCGCAAACAGCGGATTTCCTTCAATACCTACTGGATTTCCATTTGTGTCAATTAATATAACAGTACGTTCTGCCATCAGTCATCCTCCTCGCCTGTTTCAACCGGCATAGAAACGGTTTGTATATACAACGGGTTTTTTCTTGTTCCAATCGGCTCTCCTTTATCATCCACTAAAATTGCTTCATCCTGCGCCATATTACTCTCCCATAAATACTACAAGTCCAAAATCTTCTACAGCCTTTGCCACAGCACCATCCCACACACGCGGATCCCGCATTCTATCCCACCGGTGGTGCGTAATTGCCCGGACCTCTTTAATGATGCCCCGGGCAACTTCAGATGCACACCCTTTCTTATTTGTACTCACACTCGGACCAGCAGGAACAATTGTAACTTCTGCCCCATCATCACCAATCAACCGGATTTCAGTGGTTGCCTTCTTTATCCCGGCAGACCGTTCTTCCTTATCTCCAAACTTAATCTTATCTTTACCACCTTTCCCCTTGTCAGGACCGGATTGTTGTGTCTTCCTTCCCCGGTTCGGTTCCGATGGTTTCCCACCTTCAAGCATTTGTGACTGGTTCAAGTCCTGGACCGATATGTCCTCGAACTCTACCACATCGTGTTCCTTTGTAAGCCCGGCCAACCTGGCTGCATCGCGATTCTTAATCCCCATCTCAAACATCGTTTTTGCTGCCTGGGACTGGGCAAGTTTCGTTTCAGCAACCTTCATTGTATCATCAAGATCCTGCTCCACCTCAAACTTAAACCGCATACCCTTCTCATACCCCTCACAATACGGCAGAATCTCCCGGGTGAACACCACCTCGAGATATTTCATAATCGGGTATAACATCTTCGATTTGGTGATGTTACGACTCACGTATGCCGTTGCACGGTTTGTAGACTCACCAACAAACTCCTGGGGCTGGAACCCCCACATCGACCAGACCAGCTGTGCCATAAACTTCTGGCCTTCAAGCCATTCCATATCATGGAGTTTGTGCGAAAGCGTCTCTACCTCTTCATCCTTCACCAGGTGCAGGGTTCCACCAAACTTCATTGGGCCCTGGTTATTTGCTTTCAAATCGGCAAGCCGCTGCATTAACTGCTTTCTATCGGTAATTTGTGGGTGTTTATAGACAAGAGACGGAATAACACCATTCTGGAACGTCTTGCCTGCTGCACGGGTAGAGTCTATGAGATATTGTATAGGCGCTTTAAGACACGATATCCAATCAGTGCCGTATATTGTATCATTCCGAGGATACATCGACATATAAGCAATTTCATCAGGTTGAAATGATACGTAAACCCCGGTTCGAGACCTCTGCCAATATCGCTGCACATGTCCGTGTGAATAATAACCAATCTGGCGTGCCGCTGGCAAATGTCCAAGGTTAATGCCAACAGGCACTCGGTCAATCTCTTTCCAAAACTCAGTACCAAGGTATGAATCAAACTCAACGCATTTCCCCTTCCTGTTAAAAGTCTTAACTATCACCGCAGCATCATACCGAGTGAGGTCAGGCAGATATTTCTTTGTCACATCCCCAAATGTCAGGTGTGGGCCGGGATAATCAAGAAAATCATCCATGTCAGCAACATGCTTATTATCACGGTCATATACCCCAAATTCAAGGGCAGCCGTATAATCGCATATCGACTTCTCGCATATTGCATAATATGGCGTGGATGCCAACACGTCGTTGGCCGCCTTTGAAAAATATGGGCGTGCTATACCAAGAGTATTGTAATAATTAGATATCGGGTGAATTGCCCGCTCCCACTCAACAAACTCATCCCACTTTCGCGCGTCCACAATATCTGGCTCGTAGTTTGTCGATATTGACGATGGTATGGGGAGAGTGAACCCCTCATGGGCAGAAAACGCCTTTAAGAGTATATCTGTTAGTTGTTCCGATGGCACCCGATCCAATTGCTCATATATTTTTCGCTCTTTTATGGGTGCCCCGGATATTTTCCCAGCCATTACCTGCCTCTTATTAAAACAGTGCTGCAATTATTAAAAATATTACCCCATTTTACCAGGAATATTAATTTGTCACGCGGGACCAACGCTTAAATATGTACAAAGTCGGGATCCTCGCAAAGTACTGGAACGAACGGCACCTACTCCCACAGTGGCTCAACATGCTTCAGTTCCTATCAGTAGATCACATTTTCCTGCTTAATGACGGGTCTACTGACAATTCAAACCTCTTATGTGAGCAATACACCCACCCAACTGCAAAAATTCACACTGTGAATTCAGAAGATCCCCACGAAAACTATTTTGAAGAAACCTGGGCAGAAAGTGAAAAAATAAACACCCACCTCACACTTGCATACAGAGCCGGGTGCGACTGGGTAATCCATCTTGACATTGATGAGTTCCCATCAATTCCAATGACACAGTTCATAAATTATGAACTCCGGACAATTCCACCAAACTTTGGGATTTATTTCCCAATCATGGATATGGTAAGTTCAACCCACTTCCTAGTCAAAAACGAGGCGACAGGATTCAATCATTACCCATGTCCACACCTCAAAGCATTTGGAAAACATTCAGAATACAGGCGTGTTGTAGATGGGCTCAACCTTGACCAGGGGGTCGAAGGAGGAACCAAATACATCATGACCAGCATTCCATACCTCCACATGAAATATGCATTCAAACACCGGAGATGGGAACGCAAACTCCCACTCGGGGGAACAAACTTCCAACCACCATTAACCGGATTTATAGGTAACGTAGGTTCCGAAATAATGCCATTTGCACTTGAAAAATGGTATAAAGAGTTCCATGAACCAGCAGAAATCTGGTAATCATACCTCTATATATCCCCCTCTTTTATAACGATGGTATGCTGGTTCCTCAACTCCATACGCATCCGCAAATATCTCATCCATGTAATCACCGCTCCCGCCATCATACATAGAATCGCCAGACCAATCAAATACAGTTCCATCTTCGGTGTAATCGTCCCCAATGTCATCTTCCTTTATCCCAGACTTAACATATTTCATGCGCTGTTCATACTCATACTGACTCAACTCTTCCTCAAGACCACCAATACAAAGTGCAACGCCACCATTCATGCCATAATTGGCAAGCATAAGAGCACATACCTGGTCATCGAAATACCCTTTCGGAGCACCATACTTGATGTTCCCAGACTCAGTCTGCACATAGGTAAACGACTCCAACTCTTCACGTAAAGACTGATTATCAGGTATAAATATCTCACAGTTGTGAAAGGCTATAGACAGCCGCTTTACCAGTTCTCTCTTTGATTCAAGGGTAAATTTATAGCTAACAACATTCACACCTTCCTTCTCTAAATCTTCCTGGATAGCATCTCCGACTCCGGTGGTGTCCATAAACACCGGGGGGCGTCCATACATGTTGTATGCCCGGACAATTCTCCCCCGAATATATGACCAGGACGTCTTATTAAACCGTTCTGTATATACCAACTCCTTTGTAACGGTATCACATACATCAATAACGGTGAAATCTTGGTGTCGTCCAAGATCCACCCCCATAGTATAGATTCTACCCGGTATGTAGGTTGAGGAAATATGACGACGTGTGCAAGCATCAATATTTTTGAAAACAGTTCCACCATCTGACAGAAATATTGCCAGAATTTCCTGTTCATATTCAAGTTCTGATAAATCTTCGACAATTTCTCCCAATTCTTCCCGATCAAGAAACGGGTTATCATACGACGAAAACGTGAAACTTTCCCAATTTTTATTGTAAGATCCATGAGTTTTGACCCCTTTTTGATATAATTTGTAATACCAATTCTTCCCCCTGGGAGTCGTGCAAAACATCGCCCACCCAAGTTTGTCCATCAATGCCGGTCTAATGACCTTAAACCATGCATCCGGATGTATCATGGCGGCTTCATCAAGCACCACCCCATCAAGGCCTTCTCCACGAAGGTTATCATATTTTTCAGCAGATTTTGCCCATATTGTAGCCCCATTTGTAAGTTCAATACACAGTTTACCCAGAAAAACCTGTTTTGTGTACTTCCTCGGGAGCAATTTCTGGACCATTCGCCACATAATATCTGTCTGAGCAAACGTGGGTGAAACTAGCCAATATATCCCTCCAGGTTTCTCAAGCGCCTTAATTATCACTTTTGCCGCTGCAAACCATGTGTTGTGTGTTGGAATTAATGACTTTCCAGCAAGAAACAAATGGCTTTTATTTTCAACCGATATACACCTAACAGGAACAGATTCTATAGGTATAACATCTACAACAAACCTACGGGAAACATCAGATTTAAAAAAGCCTTTATATCTAATAGATTTCGCATCTAAATAAAATGGATTGAATGTTGGTGTAAATGCAACCCTATAACGCGTGCTTGTAACACGCCCATATAATTTGGCATCGCTTTCAGAAATTGTAGACTTTTGACCAAGTGTAGAAAGCAACTCTCTAAAATCTTCAGCGAGTTGCTTATTACAAACACAAAATTCGCAATGCCCAGATTTTGAAATTGTCCCACCTGTATCCATCAGCCCGCGCAAAAGATCTAATCGTTGCTCAAGAGAAGAAGAAAAATAGCATCTTGGAATATGTTTATTATCAAAACACCCAAGTTCCTTCAATTCCATCGCAATAGACGACTTCTTCCATCCGTTATACTTCCCATTACATTTTTTCCCATTGTAAACGCGATATCCAATATCACAAAATTGGTGGGTTTCATACCCCCTGGAATTTATAATTTTAATTACCTGGGTATCTGCTGCAGTTATTTCTCCGCTAACAGCGCCACCATCTCCAAGCCACGCCCCTAACAAATACGGGTCGAGCAATAATTCGACATCTTGATGTTGTAACGGGGACGCAACAGGAATTGCATGGTTGTATTCAACCTTTCCGTCTTTGCGTTTAACATGCAGTGTTGCTTTTATCTGTTCTGTTGTCCTCTTTTCTGGCTTTTTACTTGTATTTGAATTTCTAACAATGTTCTTTCTATATGATCTATCTTCAGTTATCCAATCGTGCTGCCCATCTGCTACAATCTCGCTCCCGTCACTAAAAACCACCCTATAACACGGTCTGTCGTAATATATCTCTGACACATAAGAAACCCGAACCGGTGTTCCGGTTTCATCAAAAATAAAATCCCCTTCTTTTAAATCCCCCATTGTTGTCCAAGTAAAATCACTCAATAACATCGGCGTTCTCAAATCTAACGCCTTCCCAAACCGACGCCCACAATTTAAACAAATAAACCGGGCTTTTGACTGATATACAGTCATTTGATTCTCATGGAGTCCAATTTTTAAATCTGCCACTCTTCTTACCTCAAACCCAACCTACGGTTCGAACTCGGAACCTTCCAAAGCCCCGCAAATACCATCAACGGTCACAGAAATGACTTTCTTCTCATTCGGGAGTTTAAAGTCGCCAATCTTCAGTTTAGCTTTTGTTTCATCCACAACCGGAGAATTAAACAGAGACTCTGGGTTATTATCCAACTCTCTCTCGAGTTTTCGCACAATCTTCTCATCGGGATCCTTAGATTTCGCCTTCTTAGTGACGGTGACTTCTACTCTGGGTGGTGCTTCTTCCTTCTCGGTTTTTGGTGTCTCCTTAACCTTTGTGGTGTCTACCTTGAAACTCCGGTCAATCTTCAGTATCGTGTCAATATAGGTTATCATGTCACCAGGATTCTGTTTCAGGTCCAGTTTCCGTGCCAGGTTGAATAACAACTCAATTGCTTCTGCCTTGAGCCCATCCCTTCCCCGGAGATACAGGTTTACAAACCTTCGGCGCTGCGACTCTTCCAGCATCAGCAACACACACGGCGCAGCATTTGTATCAGACCGGTCACACACCGGGCACGCCATATAATAATTACATTTGGGCGAACAATACGGGATTTTCGCGAGTTCCTCGTCCACCTTTGCATAAAAATCTATATCCATTATATCCCAGGTAACATTTCACACTGTAATATAAATTTATATGGCGTAATTACAAAATAACAAGGACATGAGTAAAAGGACAAGTGAACTCCCAAAAGCAGCAGTCACCAGACTCGCACATGTAAAATCGGGATTCAGGGTGCAGCAATCAGCAGTTGAGAAAGCCAGCCTGCTTGCAGAAGAATACATAAAGTCCATCTTCTCCGGAGCACTCCAGTTCACCGAGCACCGAAAAGGAACGATGATTCTGGAGAAAGATGTAGAAGCATATCTCAAGTCGCTTGAGACCAAAAACTAAACTTTTTTATATTCCTGTTGCAAATTACTATATGCCGTGGTAAAATGAGGGTCCGCAGTAACCCGATACCGTGGTAACACCCCCGATGTGTTTGGATTGAAACGATTAAACCCGGTCTGATCGAAATTCTGTTCATGTGGAAACTGAAACGCCTTTGAATTTACCCTGAAACTGAACCATTCGCATGCATACAGGTTCCGCAACAATAACAGGATGGGGTTGCGGAACCACCCCACCAATTCTTCAATCATCAGAATTTTTAGTCATGGAATCAACCTACATTTAAATTTACATGTTACTCCATTTCCAACAGGCACTTCTCCCCATGCCATACACCGCTCTTTCTGACACATTACAAAATCAGACTCGCAATGATAATCCCCACTCATAAACGGGCATATCTTCTCATCAATCATTCCGTTTCCTCCGGCTTGCGCAGGGCGAGAACCCTTTTCAACACCAGCCCTCTTACTCAATTCCGCTACTAGGTCAGCAGTTGAGTATTCTTTCAGCGAACATCTTACGGGCTTTGGTATCCATGAAACATCCTCGTTTTTAGTCATTCCCCACTCCCATACTGCATTGAACTCACACGTTCTTGCAGAC
>Ga0208825_1002384_pt1 | contig 12463 bp, 12 predicted proteins | sample AD_UKC113_MetaG_FD_184450 | JGI IMG/M metagenome (GOLD analysis project Ga0208825, IMG submission 184450) | Active sludge microbial communities of municipal wastewater-treating anaerobic digesters from Hong Kong - AD_UKC113_MetaG (SPAdes)... | ecosystem: Engineered > Bioreactor > Anaerobic >...
TTACATTGTAAAACAAAATATTTTTGTTTTTAGTTAGTAAAGCAAAAATTTTTCAACCTTCACTAATAGTGCTAGAACCATTATTTAATAGCAATTTAAATGATAAAATTATTAATAATTATAAATTATATTATTTTTACAAAAAAAATTATTAAGAAGTTTTTATTTGCAATATTAATTTTATTAACAATTTCAATTAATGATTATGCTCAGAATATAGACACTACTGATACTATAAAACAAGATAATGAACCTATATTCTCAATAGTAGAAGAGCCAGCACAATTTCCAGGAGGAGATGAAGCTTTATTAAAATTTATACGTAAAAAAATAAAATATCCTAAACAAGCTATTAAAAATAAAATATCTGGTACTGTTTATGTACAATTTATTGTTGAAAAAGATGGCTCGATATCTGATGTAACAGTAATAAGAGGCATAGGTGGTGGCTGTGATGAAGAGGCTGTAAGAGTAATAACAAAAATGCCTAACTGGATACCTGCAAAACAAAAAGGCATACCAGTGAGATCTTTTTATGTAATACCTATTACATTTGAACGACAATAGTTATTTAGATAAATACATAAAACAAATAATAAAAAATTGATACAAATATTTTAGCTTTTCGTATTTAATTGTGTAATGTACAAAATTTAATAGAAAAATAAAACTATGGAGAAATTAAGAAAATTAGTATTAATCATCAGCTCAATGCTGCTGATTAATGTGCAAAAAGAAAAAAATAAATTTTGTTATATAAAAAAATGTGTAATTTTGTAATTCAACCCCAAAAAATAAAAAAAGTATGAAAAAGTTAAAATTGATTGAATTAAGCAATCAGGAAAAGTTCAACAATAATGAACTAAAAAATCTAAAAGGTGGAGCTTCAAGCTCAGGAATTTTTGGATGGTGCAGTTGTCCTTGCAGTTGTTGTTGTGATAACTGTACGGGTTCGAGAGCAAATGTAAGATGTTCAGATAATTCTAGCACTTGTCGTTGTACTGATAAAAAATCAGACAGTATCAGTTCCAATGTTCCAATGTTTTAATGTAAAAGTATAACAACCGGATCAATTACTTTCAATTAATTGATCCGGGTTTTCATTTTATTATGCAAAATATAATTATAACACAAAGTCAAAACGGAAACAAATATTTGTATGAGACTTTTAATAAGAAACTCACAAATATTAGTAATACCTCATATAGCCTATATAAGACATTATTATCTGCTAATAAAGGGGAAAAGGATTTTTTATTATTATTAAAGGAAAAACATCCTGATATTTCTAGTCAAGAAATATCCGCTTTCCTTGAAAAGTACAATAGTATTGACAAAAATGAGGATTTTATTATAAAAACTAAAATATCAAAAGATGTTGTAAAGCATTATTTAGCAAATTTTCCCCAGATAGTTTTTGAAGTGACAGAGAAATGTAATCTAAACTGCAAATACTGCACATATGGTGATTTTTATGATAGAAATAATACTCGTTCAAATGCCAACCTTGATGTAGTAGCAGCCTTAAAACTAGTTGATTATATATATGCTTTGTGTATTTCAAACTATGCAACTACAGCAATAAATATTATAAACATTAGTTTTTATGGTGGAGAACCACTGCTTCGATTCAGCTTCATAAAAGAAATTACTGATTATGCTAAGTCATTGGAAGGAAATAACGTGTTTTTTCAGTTTTCCATGACAACTAATGCGACTTTATTGAAAAAATATATAGCATTTCTTGCTGAGAATAAATATAAACTTCTTATTAGTTTGGACGGTAATGAAGAAAATAATTCCTACAGAATATATCATAACGGGCTAAATTCTTTTAAAGATGTTTTTGAAAATATTTGCTTTGTAAAAGAAAATTATCCTGAGTATTTTTTTAAGTATGTTAACTTTAATTCTGTCCTACACAACAGAAATTCTGTTGCTGAAGCCAATGACTTCATAAAAATGAATTTTAGCAAAAACCCAATATTATCTGAAATTTCAACAGACGGATTAAAAGAGGACAGAAAAAAGGAATTACTTTTACTTTATAAAAACAAAAGTGAGGATTTACAGAAATCAGAAGATTATTACAGATTATTACATAAAGAAAATGTTTCTGAAGTTCCTGATTTTAAAGAAGCAATGTATTTTATCTATAATCTAACTAATCTAGTGTATTTTAACTATACAGAATTATTTCTTGATAATAAGAAATCTGTAAAACCAACAGGAACTTGTTTGCCTTTTGCACGAAAAATATTCGTTACGGCAAAGGGAATTATTTTGCCTTGTGAGAATGTGTCTACAAAATTTGAATTCGGCAGAGTAGATAATAAAGATGTACATATTGATTTTGAAAAATTAATAAATTTTTATTCTAGTAATCTGAAAAAGGTACAAAAGTTATGTCAAAAATGCTATAGAATAACAAATTGTTACCAATGCATGTTTTATTTAAATCTTGAGGATGAAAGTATTAAATGTCACGGGTTTATGAATGAAAAAAAGTTCGCAAATTACCTTGGAAGAATTGTTACCTACCTAGAGAATAACCCTACCATTTTTAATAAAATTATTACTGAAACTTCAATATCTTAAAACGCTTTATTAAAATGAATTATTTAGTATTAGATCCAAGTGTATTTATTTTTAAGGAAGATGGAAAAGTTCTTCTTTATAATTCAACTGATGGGGAAAAAATATTTTCTACAGAAAAAGATGTTTTGAATCTATTTGAGAAAAAATTACATAACCAAAATATAATTGAAATAAATAATGAGCAAATAAAAAATTTAATTATAATTAATTTGATACGTGATATATTTAATAAAAATATGGGGTATCTAAATTGTGAGTGTCTTATTCCTCCATTCCAGATTTCTCCAATGTTAAATATACAGAATGAGGAAGGTAGCGGTGTCGAATTATTGGACAATTCGAATAATTTATTAATTAATATTCGTGAATTATCATTATTCTTAAATGGCTCAATTTTTCTTACTGATGATAATGATGTTCTCAAACAAACTCTATTTACCCTAGGAAAAGTGTCTGATTGTGAATTAGATTATTTAAAAACAGAACAATTTGTTTTACCAATCTTATTAGCTAAGTCATTATTCAAAGTAAATCTAATAGGATATAATATACTGAAATACAAATACATACATAATATCATTAATTTGTTTTATGATTTAAGAAATGAAATACTTCTGTCATGCTATATAGATATTCAGCACTATATTGAATTATCTGACTCTCTTGAAATTTTTAATGCTTATGAAAATTGTAAATTCATTATTTGTATTAATGATTTGTCAAAAATTGATTACATTTTAAGAAACAATCAAAACTTGTATGCAGACAAATCTGTGTTTCATTGTTTAGTTCACAATGAAGAGGATTATAATATTTCAAAGAAACTTGAAGATGCAGGGTATAATGTGAAGTTTATTCCGATATTTAATGGTAAAAATGAAACGTTTTTTAAAGAAAATATTTTTATTGATGAAAATGACATTCTGAGTAGTTGCCCAACCCAAAATGAAATTTTTAATAACATGAAACTGAATTCTAATTTTTTCGGTAAGTTATATATTCTTCCCAATGGAATTGTTTATACAAATTTAAATTTTAGTCCTATTGGGAGCGTTAATAATCATGCAACAGAGATTGTTTCAAAGGAATTTAAAAAAGGAGAGAGTTGGTTTTTAACAAGAAGAAAAGTTTCGCCTTGCTCAAAATGTTTATTTTGCGATATTTGTCCTCCAATCTCAAATTATGAAATTGTCTTTAATAAATTTGACTTATGCAATTTAGAAAAATAATCTTTATTCTAACCGGCCTAGTATTTGCTAATATATTCTTTTGTAGTAATGCTTTTTATAGTTATGATGTTAAGGGATTTAAAGTGTTAAATATGAATAATGATACCGTCAATTTAGAGTTAGAAAGCAAAGCAACAATTATATGCTATTATTCTATTTTTTGTAACCCTTGTATAAAGGAGCTAAATGTTTTAGAAGCAAATATTGGCAAATGGAAAGAAGAATTTGATGTTCAGATAATTGCTATTGCAAGCAAATATGATGAAAATTACAAAGACAAAATTATTAGTTTTTCAAAAAGAAAAAACTTTAGTTACCCTCTTTATATTGACATCAACAATGAAGTTACGGATTTTTTATATTCTCAGCAGAATATTAAAAAGGAGAATAATTTCAGAATCTTTAACAATAATATTGAAGTTCTTAAACCACAGTTATTTATTGTTGATTACAACGGAAATGTATTATATCAAAAAAGAGGGTTTATGGATGGTGATGAATCCAAAATTTATGAATTTTTAAAAGATTATAGCAATCAATGAGGATAATTATTTCAATAGTTACATTTATTATCTCAATAACTTTGAGTTACTCTCAAAGTTACAAGCGGATTGATGTGTGCGGAACCGTAGTTGATTCAACTAATGGTTTCAAAATTGAATATGCAACAATTCAATTCAAAAGTGCAAGTAATGATAGTTTGATATATGGTACTATTACTGATAGTCTTGGAAACTTCTGCATTAATAGTGTTTTACCTCAAGAATACAAACTTATTTTTAGCTGTCTTGGTTATAAAACAAAAAAAATATCACTTGATCTATCAAATATTAAAAGTGAGTATTATTTTAAGGTTGGTTTAGTAAGGGACGAGTATATGTTAGACCCAATAGAAATTGTGGGTGAGCAAAAAGGTATAATTGTTAAAGTGGATAAAACAGTTTTTATTCCCGACTCCTTAAGCCTTGCCAATTCAGTTACTGGATTAGATTTATTAGACAAAGCTCCTGGAGTAACAGTAAAAAAGACGGATCAATCAATAAAACTGTTTGGAAGTTCCAATGTTATGGTTTTGGTGGATGGTATAAAAAACAACAGAGATTTGAATACAATTGATCCTGCGGATATTGAACGAATAGAACTAATCGATAATCCGTCTTCAAAATATGATTCTGATATAGCAAATGTTATAAATATCATCTTAAAAGAAGAAAGGAAAGGAGGGTTGAAAATTTCAACAAATCTGACATATTTCACAAGAAATAAATATAACTTCTCTAATTTTCAATTAGATTATGAAATTAATAAATTAAGAGTATTTGTCGGATATGAAATTAAATACCACAATATCTTATCAAATGATTCTATATATAGAAAAAGTACAGAAGGCGATATGATTAAGGAATATCAAGGTTACTCACAAAAAAACAATTATTCAACAAGTTTGGGCAACATTATTCAATATGGAGCAGATTATCGTTTCTCAAAGAAAGACCTTATTAATTTAACAGGAAATTTTGAGATATATGACTATCACTCCGATTTTAATCATTTCACTAATTATAAAACAGATGGGAATCCAGATTACCAAACAGATGCGTTGTCTGAAAGTAAAGGTAGAAACATTTTGCAAAATTATACATTATATTACATAAGAGACTTTAATAATGATAAAAGAAAACTTACCTTTAATACTAATTACTATTTAATGAAAAAAGATTTTTCATCAAATCAAAATACTAAGTTTCTGTTTTTTTCTGATTCTTCTGAAATCGAAACTTTTTCTGATATATCAACAGCTTATGAAATAAATGCAATCAACTCAAATATAAACTTTGAAAATCCGGTTAATGAAAAAATAAATACTGAATTTGGGTCTCAATTATACTATAGGAATATTGATAATCATTATTATTATCGTGATTTAAATTCTTATTTTAGATATAAAGATTTAAGAATGGCATATTATGGTATTTTAACATTTTATAAAAACAAATATTCATTACAAGCAGGTATTAGAGCAGAGAATTATCATATTAACATATACGATTCAATAAAGTTTGGTAAATGGAATTATTTACCATCTTTTTCTTTAATGTATGAAATAGATAAAAAAAATAAAATAAAGATTGTTATAAATAATAAATTAAATTACCCTAGATATCAAATGCTTGCACCTTTCACTTTTTATTCTAATGATTCTTTGACTATATCATCAGGAAATCCATATTTAAGACCTGAAAAATTTCTAAATACCGAGATTAATTATTCATTTAAAAAAAAGAAATCCTTTTTATCATCTTCATTATATTATAGAAATTATAGCGATTTGATTGGCTTATCTTTAAATATCTCAGATAGCAATACTCTTATCGAACGATATGATAATATTACTTATTCAAAACAATTTGGAGGTTACTTGTTTTTGCAAACTTCATTATTTAAGTTAATTAATACAAGTTTGTATATTGATGTGTTTTACAATATATTTGAACAAAAGCAATACAATGGATTATCATATAAGTTTTGGAATACTATTGAAATATTGCTTCCTTTTGATTTATTCATTAATATTGATCTATCAATTAGTGGTAAAGATTATTCATATAATGGATATTTTTACCAAAGCCCATTAATTGATGAAATTTCATTAGGGAAAGGTATTTTTAAGGGGCGTGGAGAATTAAGTATTTCTCTACTAAATTATTTCATACAAGATCATAGTAAAGATGTTAGGTGGGATTCTAATTTTATTGAGGAATCTGTTCTTTACCCTAATAATAAGTGTATTTTAATTCGTTTCAATTATTTCTTCACAAAAGGCAAAAAACTTAAGGAAAATGAACGAGAGTTAATTATGGAGCGGGATGAGAGATAGGTTTTTTTACAATTTCCCTTTACATATTCAACACGATGCAATGGACTGCGGCCCTGTATCTCTTCAAATGATTGCCAAATATTACGGCAAAAATTTTTCTTTGGATAAGTTACGTCAATTAACCTATACCGTAAAAGATGGAGTGTCGTTATTTGCCATTAGCGAAGCAGCCGAACAAATTGGATTTAAAACCGTTGGAGGGAAACTTACTTTTGCAAAATTAGAGAAAGAAGCCTTATTACCTTGCATAGTCCATTGGAACCAAGAACACTTTGTTGTAGTTTACAAAATAAAAAGCAAAAACTTTTTTAGAAAAAAATCAATTATTTATGTTGCCGACCCTGCACACGGCAAAGTTAAATACACCGAACAAGAATTTAATGAACACTGGATAAGCACCAAGTCGGACGATGAAGAAAAAGGCATTGTTCTTTTGATGGAGCCTACACAAGCTTTTTACAAACAAGAAAGCGATAAAACTAATACCAAAAGCCTAAAATTTCTATTTTCTTACTTTTTAAAATACAAAAAGTTTTTTGGACAACTCATAATTGGTTTGTTACTTGGAAGTTTATTTCAATTAATCTTTCCATTTCTTACACAAGCAATAGTAGATACAGGAATTACCAACAAAAACATTGGGTTTATTTACCTTGTTTTATTGGCTCAAATGGTATTAATTATTAGTCAAATGTCTGTTGAATTTATTAGGCGTTGGATACTCCTGCATATTAGTACAAGAATCAATATTTCATTAATATCTGATTTTTTCATTAAACTAATGAAATTGCCAATGAGCTATTTCGATACAAAACTCACAGGCGATATTTTACAAAGAATTGACGACCACGAACGCATTGAAAGTTTTTTAACATCAAGGTCGCTTGATATAATTTTTTCATTTTTTACACTCATTATCTTTGGAATAGTATTATGGATTTACAGTTTAAAGATTTTCCTTATATTTTTTGTTGGCAGTTTACTTTACACAATTTGGATATTTTTCTTTTTAAAAAAACGCAGAGAATTAGATTTTAAATATTTTGAAACGAGAGCTAAGAATCAGAGCAAAACCTATCAACTTATACAAGGAATGCAAGAAATAAAATTGCAAAATTCCGAAAAACGCAAACGTTGGGAATGGGAAGATATACAAGCTGATTTATTTAAGATTAATATTTCAGCATTAAAATTGGAACAAACACAAGAAACTGGAAATATTTTTATAAATGAAAGCAAAAATATCATCATTACAATTGTGGCAGCACTTGCAGTAGTAAACAATGAAATGACACTCGGAATGATGCTTGCAACGCAATACATAATTGGACAATTAACTATGCCAATAGAACAAATGGTAAGATTCATTCACGATTTGCAAGACACAAAAATTAGTTTGGAACGCATAAACGAAATACACCAAAAAGACGACGAAAACAAAGGCAAAGAATTTCAAAATCAGAAATTAGATTCTACTGAAATTATTATTAAAGAATTAACATTTCAATACGAGGGGCCACATTCAAAAAAAGTACTCAATAATATTAACTTAACTATACAACAGGGCAAAGTAACAGCAATAGTTGGAGCAAGCGGAAGCGGAAAAACAACTTTAATAAAATTGCTTTTGCAATATTATAATCCTGTAAAAGGTATTATAAAAGTTGGTAATAAAAATTTACAACAATTTAATTCGACATGGTGGCGTAATCAATGTGGTGCTGTTATGCAAGATGGTTTTATTTTTTCAGAAAGTATAGCAAAAAACATAGCCCAAAGTGATGATGATATTGATATTGAAAAATTAAAAATAGCATCACAGATTGCTAACATTCATGATTTTGTAATGGAATTGCCATTAAAATACAATACAGTAATTGGCAACGAAGGACAAAATTTAAGCCAAGGACAAAAACAAAGAATTCTTATTGCCAGAGCAGTATATAAAAACCCTAATTTTCTATTCTTTGATGAAGCAACCAATGCCCTTGATGCGAATAACGAAAAAGCCATTGTAGAAAACCTGCAAGAGTTCTATAAAGGCAAAACAGTAATTGTAGTTGCCCATAGATTAAGTACGGTTAAAAATGCAGACCAGATTGTTGTTTTAGACGATGGCAAAATTGCTGAAATTGGAAATCACGAAGAATTAACAAGAAAAAAGGGAGCATATTATCAATTAGTTAAGAATCAGTTGGAACTTGGAATTTAACATGACAAACGATATTGATAAAATAGAATTAAGAAGCGAGAAAGTTCGAAATATCATCGGACAAATTCCACCTAGGATTATAAGAGTAGGCAATACCGTGATTTTCTTTATAATTGTTGGCTTTTTAATCGGTAGTTATTATTTTAAATATGAATACACCATAAAAACGACCGCAGTAATTCATCAATCAGAGGACACAACCAAAATACACGTAAAAATCCCTGCAAACGAAATTGAAAAAGTTAATGCGGGTCAAAAAGTATTTCTGTCGTTTGACAATATTCCATATGTCTATAATGAAAAAATATCAGTTCAAATTCAATCAATCCCCCAAGCAATTAATATGTCGCAAAATGGAGGTTTTTACAATGCAGAAATAGTATTAACTGGAAAACTTCAATCAGAAAATGATAATGACATAAACATTGATGATAAAATTGAAGTTAAAGCAGAAATAATATGTGGTAAAATAAGTTTCTTTGACAAGTTTACAGAACCATTTCGATCAATACTGAAAACAAATGACTGACATGTCAACACTTTGCAGCCTACACATTGCTTGTCCACACGAGCAAATACACCCCAAAAGCCAAGCAAAGAGTATGTCTGCCCGACACACATGAAGAACAACGCCCAGTTTGTAACAAAGGCTAAAATCAAGCAGGCAGAATGTGGGAATTTAAAGGGCAGTACAACTAATAAACTTTATCGCAGGTTAACAGTGAAGTGCTTCGAAATGCCCGCCAGCTTTTAGCCTCAGCCGTTAACGGCAATTAAAAAGATAAGAAATGAAAACTTTAGTTTATTTTATTTTAATACTAGTATTATCCTCCTGTTGTAAACCAAAACTGATTGACACGATAAGGTTTACAGAAGATGAATTAAGTGTTAATCCTTATAATGGAAGTGAAAAATTAGTATTTGTAGATAATAATGGAATTACAATCACTTATGATAATGGCTGGAGAAGAATCAATACAATGGAAATAGATGAATGCGATGGTGGCTGTTGTGATTATTATCTAGTGGAATGTTATGACAATACATTGTTTGAAAGTACGTATATGAAATCAAATTTACATGTAATTATTTCAAATAGTTTTGATAAATATTTAGGAATTAAAGGGACTCCATTCATTCATTTTGCTTGGGATTATTACGAGATTCTACCATATGTCACAGTGACAAGTTTTGGAAGCTTACCGGTTGACTCTATGAAAGAAAAAGGTATTGAATATGGTATTTTTAAGGATTCTTTAATTCTTAGACAAAAGATGTTTTATGAAGTATTTACTTTTCCTGGTAATTGTCCATATTCTGACAGACTACATGGTGATACATTGTATTTTACAAAGACACAAGGAATAATCGGGCTAAAGTTTTCAGATGGAAATTTATAGGTAATAGAATAACTACCGGTAACAGCACCTATATGTAATGCGGCAATCGTTAGCGTGCAAATTAAATTTTATAAGCCACACTATCCGTTATAGAACCATTTTTATTTATAAAAAACTTAAATGATTTAATTAATTATTAAAAATTATATTATTTTTACAAAAAAATTATGAAGAAGTTTTTATTTGCGATATTAATTTTATTAACAATTTCTATTAATGTTTATTCTCAGAATATAGACACTACTGATACAATAAAAAAAGATAATGAACCTATATTCTCAATAGCAGAAGAGCCGGCACAATTTCCAGGAGGAGATGAAGCTTTATTTAAATTTATACAGGAAAACACAAAATATCCTATAGAAGCTATTAAAAATAACATATCGGGGATTGTTTATGTACAATTTGTTGTGGAAAAAGATGGTAGTATTAGTGATATTAAAGTTGTTAGAGGGATAGGTGGTGGCTGTGATGAAGAGGCTGTAAGAGTAATAACAAAAATGCCTAATTGGATACCTGCAAAACAAAAAGGCATACCAGTGAGATTTTTTTATGTAATACCTTTTGCATTTTTACTACAGTAATTATTTAGATAAATACATAAAACAAATAATTAATCTTTTTTATTATCCTGAGGAGGTTTTACGATATTTTCTCTCATTTCAGTATCTGCTTTTATATTTTGCATACGATAGTAATCCATGATACCAAGATTACCCATTCTGAAAGCTTCTGAGATGGCTATAGGTATTTGAGCTTCTGCTTCGATGACTTTAGCACGAGCCTCTTGGGCTTTAGCTTTCATTTCTTGCTCTAATGCTACGGCCATAGCTCTACGTTCTTCAGCTTTAGCTTGAGCGATATTTTTATCTGCTTGAGCTTGATCCATTTGTAGCTGTGCACCGATATTTTTACCAACATCAATATCTGCGATATCTATAGATAAAATTTCAAAAGCTGTACCAGCATCCAGGCCACGAGCTAAAACTGTTTTTGAAATAACATCAGGATTTTCGAGGACAGCCTTATGATTTATTGCACTTCCTATGGCTGTTACAATTCCTTCGCCTACTCTAGCAATAATAGTTTCTTCGCCAGCACCTCCTACTAATTGTTTAATATTTGCTCTGACAGTAACGCGAGCAGTAACAATCAACTGTATTCCATCTTTGGCGACAGCAGCTATTGCAGGAGTAGTTATCACTTTAGGACTTACACTCATTTGCACAGCCTCGAAAACATCTCTCCCCGCTAAATCAATGGCTGCTGCAGATTTGAAATCTAAATGTATATTTGCTTTATCAGCAGATATTAATGCTTTAACTACAGAGTTTACTCTACCACCAGCTAAATAATGAGCCTCAAGTTGGTCTCTTGTTAGCTGTAATCCGGCTTTTGTAGCAGTTATCATACTATTAACGATGACTTTAGGAGGTACTTTCCTCCATCTCATTAGAACTAATTGCAATAAATTTATTCTGACGCCACTTAATAATGCTGTAAACCATAGACCTATTGGCACAAAATAAAATAATAACCATAATAGTATAAAAATTACTACACCAATAGTAATATTGGTGCCAGTATTTAATAAAATATTATTCAATGTAAACATATATTTATGAATTTATGGGTTTTACAATAATTTTATTTCCTTCAATTTTTATTATTTCAACTGGAATATTAGGATCTATAAGTTCTGAGAGAGAATGTACTTCTACGATTTTATCATTAAATCTGGCTTTACCTGAAGGTAAACATTTAGTAATCGTTTCTCCTTGCATTCCAACTGTGAAATAATCCATTTCTTTTTTATTTAATTTAACATCAATAGAATCATTTAAAGCTAGTCGCTTCCATGTTTTATCTCTAAAGAAAAAATATAATCCTACTGCACAAACTATTAAAGATACTAACAAAGCAATCGTTCCGTATAAATTGCCATAATGATTATACATCAAAACTATACCGACGATCGTAGCTATACCTCCTATAGTACCTACAATACCACCAGGCACGATGAGTTCAAGTAATAGCAACAATAAGCCAGCTATTATAATAATTATTATGGTTGTTAAATTCATAAAGAAATATTATGCAAATGTAAGAATTTATTTTTAAAAACAAAAAAATGAATATATTTTTT
>Ga0208825_1002388_pt1 | contig 12440 bp, 12 predicted proteins | sample AD_UKC113_MetaG_FD_184450 | JGI IMG/M metagenome (GOLD analysis project Ga0208825, IMG submission 184450) | Active sludge microbial communities of municipal wastewater-treating anaerobic digesters from Hong Kong - AD_UKC113_MetaG (SPAdes)... | ecosystem: Engineered > Bioreactor > Anaerobic >...
CCCATGTTTTTGGAGGATTCTTGAATCCATACTTGTCGAGTAAGTCTTTCCTGTAGTAAAGAATACCTGCATCTGTAAACCAAGGCACTGCAACTATCTTGCCATTTACCGTACCAGACTTCACTGTACCTGGTATAAATCTGTCAAGTTCGAAATATGCCTTGTCTGCTGTCACATCTTCAAGATATGGTGCAAACTCTGCTGGCCAAATAACGTCAAGCATCAATACTGTCGGTTCTTTCTCACCTGATGCAAGATAAGTAACATACAAGTCGTGTCTTTCAGTTGAAGAATTTGGCATTGGCATGACAGAAACCTTGATGTCTGGATTTGCTTTCATGAACTGGTCAAGCTGTGCATACAATACGTTCAGTTCTGTACCAACAGCACCTGCCGTCATCGTTATAGTGACTCTTGAGAATGCTACCAAAGAAAGTACGAGTAATAATGATACTACCAACAACCTCTTCATAACTACACCTCCCGGAATTAGTATGAGATACCTGACCAAAGTCACAAATCACTTGGTCTGTTTATTCGAATTTCAAACTTAATATATCACATACAATTCAAAAGCACCAAACATAGCATTCTCAATTAATACCACAAAAATGAGCGTTATTATTAGTATTATTATTCTTATTACAAATAATGAATTATAATTGGTATTATTTATGAAAAAATGCGTTAGAATATGTATGTTCTCTTATTGTAAAATATATCGAACAACATATTCGAATTTCAAATTTAACATGGAACGTACCATATCACTGCCACTATAATTGAGTTTTTGAACTAAGAGTTCCACGAATAGAATATTCCACAAAACGGAGGGTTGAGTATGACTGTAGAATTACCTGTGAAGAAACTTGATGATTACAGTGTATTTGCTAAAGAAGACGTTGAAAAAGTTAGAGAGTTAGGTCGACAGTTAAAAGGATTGAGGGTTGTCCATGTTAATGCAACAGCATATGGTGGTGGAGTTGCGGAGCTTCTAATGACTATCATTCCACTTATGAGAGATGCGGGACTAGATGCAAGATGGGAAGTTTTGGAAGCACCTGCAGAGTTTTTCAACGTTACGAAGAAACTTCACAATACACTTCAAGGAGCTAACATTGAAATTAGTGATGAGGAATGGGCATTGTATGAGAGAGTTAATGAAGAGAATGCAAAGAAGCTGAACTTAGATGCGGACGTTGTGATAATTCACGACCCACAACCAGCTTATATTCCCATGTACAGAGATGCAAAAGATACAAAGTACATTTGGAGATGCCACATCGACACAAGTACTCCGAATATGAAAGTTTGGAACAGATTGACATCAAAGATGGGAATTTACAAGAAGGCGCTCTTCCATATGATGGATTATGTGAGGACACCATTTGAAGAAATTGCCGTAGAATTTCCACCGAGCATAGATCCACTCAGCCCAAAGAATATGGAGATGAGTAACGAAGCACTTAAAGCGGTTGCCGATAGGTACAACATAGATTTGAAAAAGCCTTTGATAACTGTTGTTGCAAGGTTTGATCCATGGAAAGATATTCCGTCAGCTATAGATGTCTATAGGATCGTTAAGGAAAAGCACGATGCACAACTTGCCATAGTTTCTTCCATGGCAAAGGATGACCCAGAAGGTTGGATATTCTTCGAAGATGTACTTAGATATGCTGGAATGGACAAAGATATCCTCTTTTTGACTGACCTTAAGGGAGTTAGTCACAATGAGGTTAATGCGATTCAAAGATTGTCATCGCTGGGGCTTCACACTGCCACACGTGAGGGCTTCGGGTTGGTTATAAGTGAGATGATGTGGAAAGAACATCCAGTAGTTGCAAGACCTGTAGGTGGTGTTAAAATACAGATAGACGACGGAGTAAATGGGTATTTGAGAAACGATGTAAAAGACCTCGCAAATGTCATATCTGATTTACTCGAAAACAAGAATATGCTCGAAGAAATGGGAAAGAAGGCAAAGGAAAAGGTCAGAACAACTTATTTATCTACGGCGAATTTGAAGAGATACTTGGAGGTCATAAGCTCTGTCGTAAATGGTTAGATAGCTTAGATAACTAAATAGTCAGTGGTGCTGCAGGTATATCCTTTCAAGTTGTATATTTAAAATAATTGCATACTGTCATGCTGTGTGATATAGTTTTTGTAGTCATATAGATATTGGGGGATTAAGATTGAAAAATGAAACTAAGATTCTGCTACACATAGTCAGAGAAAAAAGAATCCGTCGAAAGGATTTGGAAGCAACAATCAGTGTAACACCATCAACTATGACTTATCTGCTTGATAAGCTTAAAAAATACATAGATATAGAAGAGGAGGTCCCCATTTTGGGGAAACCTCCTCAGTTTTTATCTATATCGAAGAATGCTTGGAAGATACTTTCGATAAGTGTTGGAAGAGAAAAGGTGAGGGCAGTCCTTTACAATGCGAAGGGTGAAGAACTTGAGAGTTTCGAACATAGAGTCAAGAAGGAAGATCTATCGAACGAAGGTATTGACAAGGTACTTCAACAAAGTATCCAGAAATTCTATGATTATGACAGCATAGGAATAGCATTTTCCGGTGAGATCAACGATGAAATTGTAGATTCAAAGATACTTTTTTTAAAAGATTATGATCCAGTAAAGTCTCTACATCTCAAGTCATTAGGTGTACCGTACGTAATCATATCAGATGTTGAAGCAATAGCTGCGTATGAATCCAAAAAGACTGGAAAAGATAGAGTTTTTGTGTTAAACTATGGTACAGGCATCGGTGCCTGTTATTATGAGTATCATGCACTTTTCAGCAGAGATGAGTTTAAAACTATCCCGTTTGGTCACATGTATGCCGGTGGGAATGAACAATGTTACTGTGGAAATGTAGGATGCCTTGAAACGGTTGCTTCAGACTATGTAATTGTCAAGAAATTCTATGACAAGAACATAAATTTCATAGATTTCATAAACAGAGAAGAAGAATATTGGAAAATTCTTAAAGTGGTCAGAAATCTTTACAAAACTGATGAAGAAAATGCAAGAGAATTATATAAAGAAGTCATCGAACACTTGGCAATGGCATTAGGAAATACTTCTGTGCTTCTTGGAATAAACGAGATAACATTGTATGGTGAGGGTGCTTCAAAATGGTTAGCGGAACAGCTTGAAAAGAAGATCAACAGCCTTGCAAGAAATTTTTCCGTATCTGTCAAATACGGTAATACTTTAGACGCTGTAGAAAGAGGAGTATCACTTGAAGCTGCAATAAACCTCATAAAGAAGAAGCTTACCAAATGATGTAATGTGTAATGACATTATAATCAAATTCGGAGGTCTGTTATGTACATAATCCTTATTGGCGGTGGTACAGGTTCTGGAAAGACAACTGTAACGAATAAGATAATTGAAAGGTTGGGTAACGACAATTGCGTAATATTGCCCATGGATAATTATTACAAGGACATGGGACATGTACCATTGGAAGAAAGAAAGAAATACAACTACGACCATCCGGATATGATAGAACATACGCTTATGGTACGGCACGTCAAAGGATTACTGAGCGGAAAGAATATAGAACTGCCTGAATACGATTTTGCCCAGTACACCAGAAGTGGAAGCACTATAACGATATCACCAAAACCGATTTTACTCATAGAAGGTATATTTGCACTGTATTACGAAGAATTGAGAGCTATTGCTGACCTAAAGATATTCGTTGACGCAGAAGGCGATGAAAGATTTATAAGAAGGTTGCAAAGAGACTTATTCGAACGTGGAAGAACTATAGAATCTGTGATAGACCAGTATTTGAATACAGTCAAACCCATGCATGATGCTTACGTTGAACCTAGCAAGAGGTATGCAGATATAATAATACCGCGTGGTGGTTACAACGAAAAGGCGATCAACGTAGTTGTAGAATTTGTTCAAAGCATGCTGTAATTAATTCACATCTGAGAAAATCCGTAATTATAACGAAAATATTGGAATAACAAGATTATAGACCTCTCCCACCATCGGTGGGATTTTTTCTTGAAAAAGGACGAAAGTTATGTATAATTATCTCAAAGAATAAACAAACTTAAGATTGAATTGGAGGAGAATATGAAGATACATATCTTTACATACGGTTGCCAAATGAATGAGAATGATACGGAGATTGCAAAACAGCTACTTGTGAACAATGGGCTCGAAGTTGTACAATCAGAAGATGAAGCTGATGTTGTAATACTAAACACATGCGCTGTGAGAAAAAAATCTGAAGAGAAGATATACAGTCATATAGGAAAGTTAAGAAAGAAGCACAAGAAAATTGGTATAATGGGATGTGTTGCTGAGAAGGAGAAGGAAGAACTCTTCAAGCGTGGCGTTTCTTTTGTGATTGGTACGCGTGCACTTAACAGAATACCTGAGGCTGTAAAAAACTCACAAGATGGAAAAAAACAGATATTCCTTGAAGACACACTCGATGAAATTGAATACGAAAATGTGGAGACAAGGTCTTCGTTACATCATGCCTGGGTTACTATAATATACGGTTGCAACAGATTTTGCACATACTGCATTGTCCCGTACACAAGAGGCAGAGAAAAATCGAGGGCCATCGATGAAGTCCTAACTGAAGTGAGAAATTTGGCAGAGAGAGGCTACAAAGAATTCACTTTCTTAGGTCAGAATGTAGATGCATACGGTAAGGATTTGGCAGATGGTACGTCATTAGCAAAATTACTTTCCCAAGCTTCGAAGATAGATAATGTTGAGCGACTATGGTTCTTGACTTCGTACCCATCAGATTTTTCATTGGAGATTCCACAAGTGATGGCGACGAGTGAGAAGATCGCAAGGTCCATACATTTGCCGGTTCAACATGGCAGCAATAAGATTTTGAAGGCCATGAACAGAAGATACACAAGAGAAGAATACATTGAATTGATAAAGAACATACGAAAGATAGTTCCAGACGTCTCGATATCAAGTGATATAATAGTGGGATTTCCTGGTGAGAATGAGGAAGATTTTGAAGAGACTATAGCACTCGTTGAAGAAGTACAATTTGAGAGATTGAACTTAGCCATCTACTCACCTAGAGAAGGCACAGTAGCTTGGAAACATTTACCAAACGATGTGCCTTACGAAGAAAAGGTGAGAAGGATGTCTTTCTTGCTCAATCTTCAAAAAAGGATCAACAAATCATTGAACGAGAAGTATCTGGGAAGAGAAGTAGAAGTTATTGTAGAATCGCGTGCAAAGAATGGATTATTCTACGGAAGGGATATAAGAAATAAGATAATTTCCTTCAACGGTTCTGAAGAGTTGATAGGTAAGAATGTACTAGTAAAAGTTGAAAAGATAACTGCCGGTCCACTCTATGGAAGTATCATAGAAGAAATTTAGTATGTGATTTGTCAATTTATATCAGAAGTTGTCAGCTTTTAATGAAATTTTAAGCTTCTTGTGGTACTCTATAAGTGGAGGTGATGATTGTGAATAAGATACATTTTAGACTGTCTATTCTTATAGGACTTTTGTTGACTATCACGGCGGTGGCAAGTTTTGGTATGGAATACGTTGTGAGAGTTGATCAAATGGAACTCGGAAGGATTAAAACTGAGAACACAAAGAATGGTTGGACAAGTGTCAGCGAATTGGAATATGGTGATAAATACACGGTCGAGACAAGAACGGTGTATGGTAACTCTGGATTCTTTGAGATTTATGAAGCAACATTTAAAACTGGTGGCGAGATTGTTGCAAAGATACTTGGTACAAATAAGCAGAGTCGTATTTCAATTACCGTGTACATGTACTACGATCCAAAGAATCCGTCAGTTAAGACATTCACATTTGATAACAGTTCAATGGTGATTTTAGACAACAATTTTGTAATTCCACACTTCGAAATGATGCTCAAAACGCCAAGCCCAGTTTTTACTATATTGATTCCACAGGCATTGTTTGACCCTTCAAAGACTGAGAAAGCATCAGGAAATGCACAGTTGAAACGCACAGCAAATGGAAAGTATGTCTTGAGCTATGAAGGACTTGATATTACGATCTCTACAGACAAATTGGGTATAGTAAGTATGGAATATTCTAACGGTATCACTGTCGAGAGGGTGAAAAAATAACTGAAGACATCTGATTATCTGAAAAAGTATGGAATTGTCTTAAAAAAGTCGTTGGGTCAGAATTTTTTATCTAGTGAAGAATACGCAAATAGGATTGTTGAGGCATCTGATATCAAAAAAGATGATACAATATTGGAGATAGGTGCAGGTGCAGGTACTTTAACACTTTCCTTGGCAGCAACTGGGGCTAAGGTTTATGCTATTGAGATAGATAGTAGAATGGAACCGATATTAAGAGAAAGATTATCGGAATATGGTAATGTTCAGCTGATCTTCGAAGATTTCTTCAATGTCGATCTTTCATTCTTGCCAAATGGGTACAAGTGTATCTCAAATATACCATACTACATTACCGCACCCATAATAAAGAGATTAATTTTCACAGATTTTGATATACTTTATCTAATGATGCAAAAAGAAGTCGGAGAAAGGTTACAGGAGAAACCCGGGAGTTCAAACCGGGGTTTTCTTTCAGTTGTTCTGCAAACTATCGCTGATCTCGAGAAAGTGATGATAGTTCCAAGAAGCGCCTTTGTACCAAATCCTGAAATCGATAGCATTGTATTAAAAATAAGGCGGAAATCTTCGATACCATTTACAGATTCTGAAGAGTTGTTGAGTTATTGGGAGTTTGTTTCATCGTGTTTTGGTCAAAAACGAAAGACAATTTACAACAACTTGAGGGCTATTGGTTTTGACAAATCGATAATTGAAAAGATGCTTGACGGAATCTCACAAAGTGCAAGACCTGAACAATTGACAAACGATGAATTTGTAAATATATGGCATAGATTAAGAGAGCTGAAGATATCTTCAAAATTACCAAGTGGAGGAGAGGTATGAGCAAAGAAAGAATATTTGTCTTCGATTTGGATGGTACGATACTGAATTCAAAGAATGAGTTTCCATCGGAGACTAGAGATGCAATACTGAAGATAGTAGAAAAGGGTGACAAAGTTGTTTTCGCAACTGGAAGAATGCACATCTCTGCTAAAAAGATGATTGACAATGTCTTCGGAGAACGGAGTAACGCTTTTCCAATAATATCTTACAATGGAGCGGTAGTGTATGTACCTGATAAAGGCTTCATATATGAAAAAACTATTCCGTTGGATGTTGCCCACAAAGTGATAGACTTTTTCAGGGAAAGGCATATTCACGTGCATAGTTACGTCGATGATATTCTTTACAGCGAAAAAGATGATGATGAGATAAAGCTGTATTCAAAACATGCAGATGTACCATATACGGTAGTTGATGATTTGAAAGAACTTAAAGCACCGATAAAACTTCTTGCCATTGGTGAACAGCAATTACTCGACGCAATTGTTCCAGTGTTACAATCAGAACTTAATGGTAAGGCAAGCGCGTTTAAGAGCTTCTCGATATTCTTGGATATCATTCCGGAAGGTACAAACAAGGGTGTCGCCTTGAAGTTTTTGTGTGATTACATGGGTTTTGCCCTCAGTTCTACGATCGTTTTTGGAGACAACGAGAACGACATATTCATGTTTGACGTGGCTGGAACGAAGATTACTGTAGAAAATGCCGTACCGAGGCTAAAAGAGGTGGCCGACTTTGTCAGTAAATCCAACGAAGAAAATGGCGTTCTCTTTGCTCTTGCTAAGTTTTTTCCTGACTATCTTCGCTAACTCTCCAAATTTAACAATTCAAATTAGCACAATCAGTACAACTAGATTAGAGAGGATTGTTGATGATGTCTCACTACTTACTCTAGGGAGTTTGGGAAATCTCTCATTGGCAACAGATTTGGGGAAGTATGTAGGTAGTCTACTCAAGAGTCAGGGGTACGATTACTACGTTTTAGGTCCTCTTGATACACTCAGTGTAGATGACGATGACTACTTTTATAGAGTAAACAAATCACCATTTGTCACGGCTGATTTATACGATAAATTTGCAACTGGTTTAACTGCAGCTGGTATTATTCCAGTTTTCGATGGAAGAGGAAAGATAGACACCTACTTGATTTCATCCCTTGTTACGAGAAAACTCACATATCCTGTGATCGTTGAAAATGAGGGGAAAGCTAATTTACTTAGAAATTTGAAATATAAGGCAACATTCATTGTAGAAGAGGAAGGTGGTTACGTATTCCTAAATGGTGTACCTGCTTCACTCTATTGGACTATAGATATGCCAAACGGTGAGAGTATCAGAAAGCAGATACTGTTGAATTCGATCTTGTACATCAGTGACGGAGAAATACAAGTCAAAAAGCCATTTTCTAAGAGTGGTGTAATGGTATACAGCAGTGACGACTTTGTTATTGAAGAGGCAAAGTCGATCTTGAAAAGGCGCGCTGGACCCGGAAGAATTCCTTGGTAAGTTGGTAAGATGATAGATTACAGACCTACGGGTTTTTCCAAGTTGAACGTCATAAGTTTATGTCCATACATCCTCAACCATTTACGCTTATCCACGTAATCTGGCATTACTTGGCCAACAATCTTCCAGAAATTTCTGCTGTGATTCATCTCAATTAAGTGTACCAGTTCATGAACTATCACGTAATCTATCACACCAACTGGTGCCATTATAAGTCGCCAATTGAAAGATACAGTCCCTTTCGATGAACAAGAACCCCACCTTGACCTTGCGTTGGAAATTCTAATCTTCTTGTATTTGTCTATTCCTATTTTTACGGATAATGTTCTTAATCTATTTGGAATATAGATAGCTGCTTGCTTTCTCAACCACCTTTCTGCCAGCACTGAGATATCTTCCAAATATCTCTTATGTACCAAGAAATTCTCACCATTGTACTTGAAAGTCAGTAGTTCATCATCTATTACTAAAATGGGTCTTTCAATGCCCAAGTAAGGTATCTTATAATCAACCATATTCTAATGATTCCTCCCTCAGTAGCTTAACGATTTGGTAAGATGAACATAGTACGTACTAAGAATATTATAAGACCACATTGAAAAAAATCGATAATCTGTGGTATAATTTTAACACTGACAGAAAACGGAGGTGGAAATATGAAGTACAGATGCACAGTTTGCGGTTACATCTATGACCCAGAAGTAGGAGATCCAGATTCAGGAATCAATCCTGGCACATCATTTGAAGATCTTCCAGATGATTGGACATGTCCAGTTTGTGGAATAGGCAAAGATATGTTCGAGCCTCTCGATGAATGATCCATTTCCAAGCTTTCTGATAGGTGAAATTAACTAATTTGGGGGGCTTGTCCCCCCATTTGTGTATAAACTTTTTTCATGGCACAAAATCTAAAATGATCATAAATCTGAGAAGGAGCTGAGTATGATGGATGATGTGAGAGTTAGATTTGCACCGAGTCCAACAGGTTATTTGCACGTTGGCGGTGCAAGGACTGCGCTTTTCAATTATCTATTTGCAAGGAAGATGGGCGGTAAATTCGTATTGAGGATAGAAGACACAGATATAGAGAGGTCTGAAAAGGTCTTTGAAGACCAACTAATCTCTGCTTTGAAGTGGTTAGGGTTGGATTGGGATGAAGGACCAGATATTGGTGGTAAATACGGTCCATACAGGCAGAGTGAGCGTATCAATTTGTACCACGAGTTTGCACAAAAGCTCGTCCAAGAGGGCAAAGCTTACGAGGTGTATGCATATCCAGAAGAGATAGAAACACTTAGAGATAGACTACTTGCGGAAGGTAAAGCACCACACTATACAAAAGAGATGCTCCAGCCGTACAACACAGATGAGAGAAAGAGAGAGTACGAAGAAAAGGGTATAACCCCCGCTATCTATTTTTCAATGCCGAGGAAAGATTATGTGATAGACGACGTTGTAAAGGGCGAGGTCATCTTCAAGGCAGGTAGCACTGGCGATTTCGCATTGCTGAGGAGTAACGGTATGCCAACGTACAACTATGCCTGCGTTGTCGATGATGGACTGATGAAAATCACGCACGTGCTGCGTGGCGATGACCATCTTTCCAATACTGTAAAACAAGTTGCGCTGTACGAAGCCTTTGGTTGGCCCACGCCAGTCTTTGGTCACGTTTCTATGATCTTGGGACCTGATGGCAGTAAATTGAGCAAAAGGCATGGTGCAACATCTGTTGAAGAATTCAAAAGTAGGGGATACCTCCCAGAAGCACTTGTCAATTTCCTAGCATTACTCGGATGGTCACATCCCGAAGGCAAAGAGATACTAACAAAAGACGAGCTTATATCGAGTTTTACGTTAGACAGACTTGTGAAAAATGCTGCTATATTCAATCCTGAAAAGTTGAAGTGGATGAATGCAGAACACATAAAAATGAAAGATATTGATGAATTAGTGAGAATTTCAAGACAATTTCTCAATGTAGAAGTTAGTGATGTACAGTTGAAAAAGATATTGACTGCCCTCAAAGATCGAATAGAAGAATTATCGCAGCTTCCAGATCTGACCGTTTTCTTTTTCAATAGACCAACAAGCATGCCTGAGAAAACAGTGGAAGCAGTAGAAACCTACAACAGTTTGTGTTCAGAACTCGATAGAATTCAAGAATGGAATCAAGAGAATATATATGCAGCATTTAAGATTACCATGAAAAATGCAAAATTGAAAGGGAAGGCGTTCTACATGACTTTGAGACAGATATTGACTGGTAGAACGGAAGGGCCAGAACTTATAGATATCATAGAGATATTGGGAAAGAACGAAGTCATAGAGCGGATAAAAGCATTTTGTAATTAGTTCGTCTGTAACTTGTTTGACTCAGTGAGTATCAGTAAATAAGTGATGGATTGCAAACATTCTGATGAGGTGATCTCTATGGTCTACATCTCTGATACGTTAACAAAAAGCAAAGTTCCACTTGAAACGATGCAACCAAATGTCGTAAAGATGTATGTCTGTGGACCGACGGTGTACAACTATATCCACATTGGCAATGCAAGACCGATGGTAGTCTTTGATGCATTTAGAAGATTTTTGGAGTTTGTTGGATATAAAGTAGTAATGGCACAAAATTTCACGGACATAGACGACAAGATAATAAATGAAGCGAACGAATGGAACGTCGATTGGAAGACAGTCGCAGATACATTCATCGCCGAGTGCTTTCACGATGCTCAATTACTAGGTATAAGATCAGCAAATTTTCATCCAAGAACGACAGATTTTGTTGAAGATATAGTTAATGCAATAACGCAGATGATAAAGAATGGTTTTGCATACCCAACATCGAACGGTGATGTGTATTTCAGCGTTCGGAAGTTGAATGATTATGGTCGACTTTCAGGGAAAAAGTTGGATGACTTAATATCAGGCGCACGCGTCGATGTGAATGAACTGAAGGCAGATCCACTCGACTTTGTACTGTGGAAATCTGCAAAGCCCGGTGAGCCTGTGTGGGATAGTCCATGGGGAAATGGAAGACCTGGTTGGCACATAGAATGCTCCGTTATGTCTCAGAAACTGTTGGGAGATATGTTTGATATCCATGGTGGAGGGGATGACCTCATATTCCCACATCACGAAGATGAAATCGCACAGAGCGTGGCACTTACGGGCAAACCACCTGCACGATATTGGATGCACAACGGCATGATTATAGTACGAGGAGACAAAATGAGCAAGTCGTTGAGAAATACATTCATGGTGCGCGAGGCTGTAAGAAGGTTTGGAAGAGACGGAGTAAAGTTGTTCTTGCTCTCTAAACACTACAGATCTCCAGTCGAATTCTACGATGCACCACTCGAAGATAGTGCAAAGGCAGTTGCAAGGGTACATGCTACTCTGAATAGGTTCACGGAAAAGTACGATTATCCATTGGTTCCAAAGTACGATGCAGAGATGAACGATTACCAATCGCAGTTCATAGAAGCATTATCCGATGACTTCAACACACCGGTGGCAATTTCCGTGTTGTTCAATGTTGTTAGGGAACTCAACAAGGCGATGGATGATGGAAATGACGAGAGGGCACTGAAGATGTATCACCTCATAAAACGAGTCTTCGGCAATGTGCTTGGAATCTTCGATGCAGAGACAGAGAAGGTACAGAGGTCAGAAAACGAAGAAGTACAGGTGCTTGATACTTTGGTAAAAGGGCTCATCGACATGAGGAATGAACTGAGAAAGGCAAAGCAATACGAAATGGCAGATGCATTGAGAAATTTGCTGAGTGAATCGAAAATAAGGCTTGTAGACACACCAGAAGGTACGAAATACGAATTATATTAACTCTATATTAACTGAATTAACTGAGATTAACCGGACAAATTGTGATTAGTATGGGAAGGGAAAATGGAGGCTGAATGGCCTCTATTTTTTTCCCCTTAAATTTTTTGCATCGTGA
>Ga0208825_1002394_pt1 | contig 12405 bp, 9 predicted proteins | sample AD_UKC113_MetaG_FD_184450 | JGI IMG/M metagenome (GOLD analysis project Ga0208825, IMG submission 184450) | Active sludge microbial communities of municipal wastewater-treating anaerobic digesters from Hong Kong - AD_UKC113_MetaG (SPAdes)... | ecosystem: Engineered > Bioreactor > Anaerobic >...
GCTGGTCTTTGAGGGATTTGATCCGCGAAGGGCTGGGCGGTATTCCTGACAAGATTTCATCGAAGCCGGCAAGTCATCTTTCCACTCTCGCCAATCAAATGGTGAATTTTCTTGGAATTCTTCAGAACGAGTGGGCAGGAGCGCAGGCCTTCAGCTCTTTTGATACCTATCTCGCCCCCTTTGTGAGAGTGGACAACTTGAGCGACAAGGAGATAAAACAGAGCCTTCAGAGCTTTGTCTTTGGCGTAAACACGCCATCGCGCTGGGGGAGTCAGGCGCCTTTTACGAATATCACGCTGGACTGGACCGTGCCGGAAGATCTGCGCGAAAAACCAGCCATTGTAGGGGGAAAAGAACTCGATTTTTGTTATGGCGATTGCAAGCCAGAAATGGACAGGATTAACAGGGCTTTTATCGAGCTTATGCTCGAAGGAGATGCATCGGGCAGAGGCTTTCAATATCCCATACCTACCTATAATGTGACACGCGATTTCGACTGGGACTCCCCGAATGCAAAGCTCTTGTTCGAAATGACGGCTAAATATGGCACACCCTATTTCCAGAATTTTATAAATTCGGATCTGAATCCAGCTGATGTCCGCAGTATGTGCTGTAGACTCAGGCTAGATAAGCGAGAACTGCGGAAAAAAGGCGGTGGGCTATTCGGAGCCGACGAGCTCACTGGCTCGATAGGCGTCGTGACGATCAATTTACCAAGAATTGGTTATCTTTCGCGAAACGAAAAGGAATTTTTCAGCCGACTCGACGAGCTGATGGAAAAAGCAAAAAGAAGTCTCGTCATAAAGCGCAAGGTTATTGGGCGCCTGCTCGATGCGGGTCTGTTTCCTTATACAAAACGTTATCTAAGGACTTTCGAGAATCACTTCAGTACGATTGGCATTGTGGGGATGAACGAATGTCTTCAGAATTTCTTTTCTCCCTCGATCACAACGGCTACGGAAGAAGGGAGAGATTTTGCTCTTAAGCTTCTTAAATACATGAAGACCAGGCTTGCCGATTTTCAGGAAGAAACGGGAGATCTATTCAACCTGGAAGCAACGCCTGCGGAGTCGACCTCCTATAGACTTGCAAAGCACGACAAGGAAAGGTATCCGGAAATCATAACCTCTGGCGCCGATGAGCCCTATTACACGAATTCCTCACAGCTTCCCGTTGGATATACCTCCGACATTTTCGATGCGCTCGACCTGCAAGAGGAGTTTCAGACAGTCTATACAGGCGGAACGGTCTTCCATGTATTCCTTGGTGAAGCCATCTCTGACTGGCGGGCATGCTCTCAGCTTGTAAAGACTATAGCCTATTCATATAGAATCCCTTATTTTACCATCTCTCCAACCTATTCCATTTGTCCGATACATGGCTATCTCGCCGGAGAACACTTTTTTTGCCCACTATGCGCCGCAGAAGAGCGTAGAAAAATGGAGCAAAAGGGCAAAAAGATGGGCGAGGGCGACCAGATTCTCGGGACAAGAACCGAAGTTTATAGCCGCATAGTCGGGTATTATCGTTCGGTGAAGAACTGGAATGCAGGCAAAAGGGCAGAATATAAGGAAAGGCTTGTATTCGATCCCGACTCAAAACCGAACGAAAAAGCGACGTGCAATAGCCTAGCGCAGAGGGATTGCAAGGCGGAGTCTGATAGCCCTGAGCAGAGGGATGACTCGGCGGAGTCTCATAGCCCCGAGCATTATGCAAGCGGGACGCAGGATGATGGCCATTATAGTTGCGCTTCCAGAGTGCTTCTTTTTGCGAGGAAAAGCTGCCCGAACTGTCCACCGATAAGAAGGGCTCTAGCTGGCAATATTGATTTCGAGGAAATCGATGCCGATTCTCCAGAAGGAATGGTTCAGGCTTCTCGATTTGAAATATATTCTACACCAACCGTCCTCGTACTCAGTGAAAATGGAGAGATAGCAGCGCGCCTGTGTAATGTACCAGAGCTCACTAAATTCTTTGCGACGCAGGAAAACATGCATTCATGAACAGAATGAACAAAAGCGAGAAAAGGCGTAGTAGTCAGAAAAATCACAATAGCCACAAAAGTCACAAAAGCCAGAGCCAGGCCCAATCGAAGCAAGCGCTGTTCGATTGGACTCCGCCAAGTGGAATCTGTTACGGTTCGCTGCCATCTGGCGAGCGCATTAGAGTAGGTTTTCGCAAGACATCGCTCCTCGATTATCCCGCCAGGCTTGCAAGTGTGATTTTCTTTACAGGCTGCAATTTTCGCTGCCCATGGTGTCACAATAGAGAACTCGTACTCGGCGAAGCGGACGATTTGCTCCTCCTCGATGAATGTCTATCCATAATAGAAAAACGCAAGCACCTTGTGCAGGGAGTCGTTCTCACTGGAGGCGAGCCTTTACTGCAAGGAATAATAAGCGAGCTGATAGCGCAAATACACGAGCTTAGCCTCCTTGTCAAGCTTGACACAAACGGATCTCTTCCAGAGAAGCTTTCGGCCCTGATCGAAGATCCGCGCACAAGGCCCGATTATATTGCGCTCGATCTCAAGACCGATGCCCAGCGTTATGGCGATCTGTCAAGCAGCTTTCCTTTTACCACAGTAATCCAAAGCCTTAACATCCTTGCAAAATACAAGGAAGAATTCGAGGTCCGCAGCGTAGTTGTGCCGGGATATCTAGACGAGCCAGCCGTCAAAGCGCTTGCAGCCCTTGTTCCTGAAGAGATACCATGGTATTTCACGGCCTTTGCACCAGGCAACTGTCTCGATAGCCGATGGAATGATGTATTGCCTCCAGATACGGATGATATAGATGCTCTGGTGCGCATTGCAGAAAAGCTGGGCAGGAAGGGTTTGAGGCGGTGAATGAAGCAGAAGGGATATATGATAATTCTGTGCAAAGGTATTTAGGCAGCATTTAGACATCTTTACATTAATATAAGATAGCGTTATCCGAATTATTTTTATCACTTCATTTGAAATATTGATGATTTATGCCAAGAGATCTATTAAGCAAAAAAGATAAAGTATAATAACATTTCATACAGTTCCAAATAAGGAGCTCATTGAATATTAATTGTTATCATGCCTATGAGGAGAGATATAATGGAATCGATTCATGAATTGAAGCAAGAAGTGCTTGAAGCTAACCTAGCTCTAGTTACCAACAAATTGGTTATTTCTACATGGGGTAATGTTTCAGGATATGATCCAGAATCAGGTATTTTTGTCATAAAAGCAAGCGGGGTTCCGTACTCAGCTTTAAGAGAAGAACATATGGTTGCTGTCGAATTGTCGGGGAAAATAATTGATACGAAGTATCGACCTTCTAGTGATACAAACACACACAGGATTATCTATAGTTATTTCAGTGAAAAAGGAATAAGAGGCATTGTTCATACTCATTCGCAGTATGCTTCAATATGGGCTCAGTTAGGCAGAACGCTTCCTTGTTTTGGAACTACCCATGCCGATTACTTTGATGGGGAAATTCCATGTACCGAAGAATTAACCGATGATGAAATCTTAGAGGGATATGAAAAATATACTGGAATTAGCATTATAAATGCCATGAGGGATAAAGACCCCCTCAGGGTTCCTGCTGCCTTCGTAATTCATCACGGCCCATTTGCTTGGGGAGAAACTCCTGAGAAGGGGGTAATGAATAGTGTGGTTCTTGAGTATATCTGTAAAATGGCAATTATGATGAATATTGTCGACCCCAATATACGGCCATTGAGAGAGGCGATATTAAGAAAACATCAAGATAGAAAATATGGCGTAAATGCTTATTATGGTCAAATATCCAAAAGCAACCAGCCAATAAAATCAGATAAACAGGATAAAGAATAATGTGGACTAAAGTCTTCCTGCAATAGAATGCAATTTCTTTAGCACTTTGACCTTTCGCTCCACGTCAATCCTTGTTCGCTCATTGGCATACTTTTATCTTTATTTGCTTTATTCTCTATTCTTTCTTCTCTTTTACTGGCCCGTATGAGCAAATTATTCAGGGATGGAAGCAGTAAGTACCTTAATGCCCAAGCGATCGAATTCTTCGATGCTAACTGGATCTATATCTGAATCAGTGACAATAATTGATACTGAGCTCATTTGTGCTGTTTTAAAGTTTGCTACCTTTCCCAATTTGCTTGAATCAGCTACTAGTATTACCGAACCTCGAGTATTCCTTATCATAAGCCTATTGATCCATGCTTCCATCTGTGTTGAGGTTGTAAGTCCATATTTAATGCTAAATCCATCTATTCCTACAACAGCTTTGTTAGCGTAAATACTTTTTATTGCTCTAACTGTCAATTCTCCAACGAGTGTAAGTGATTCATGTCGGATTTCGCCACCAGTAAGCATTACATCGATTGATCCCTGGTGGATATAAATTGGGGCAAGGGGGTTGTTGGTCATTATTGCAACATGGGGAACATCGAGTTGTTTAAGAAATTCAATCGTTGTAGAGCCAGAATTTACAAAGATCATGTCACCCTCTTCAATAAGGCCTGCAGCAAGTATGCCTATTGCACGCTTCTCTGCTTGTTTCATAGTACTTTTTTGGGCAAACAATGGTTCAAGACCTATTCGATCGTTATAGATTGCACCTCCATGAATGCGCTCTATAAGACCTTTATTCTCTAGCAATTCCAGGTCACGACGAATCGTCATCTCGGTCACATTAAGAGAAGAGGCTAGTTCTGAGACTTTAACAGTGCCTTTTTGTCGCGCTATTGAACATATAGCCATTTGTCGCTGATGAGACGTTAGATTAGTCTTGTTTTCTCCACCGATCATAATCTCTCCGCTATTTTTTTGCGAAATATGTGAAGTATTTTGAGGAGAACACAACATCAGCCGCTGCGTCAAGCACTCCCAATTCAGATGCCAGATCTAATACTGTATAGCGCCTACGAATAAGGGAAGCGATCTTAATGCTATTTATACATTCGCTGCGAGACAAACCTATTTGCCCTGGTTCTGTTGGGCATGAAGCATCGGAAAAAACTTGCTTTAATTCTAAAAAGCTAGGGATTTGTATCATTACCTTTTTTGAAAGCTCTGGCCATACTTGATGAGCTCTTTCTATTCTTGACCGAAGTTCGAAAATTGATGGTGTCTTGGAAGTTATCGTTTTCTCAATCTCGCTTTTTAATAGTGGATCGGTATCAAGCAATTCCATAACATCAAAGCGATATTGCAGTAGATTATCGATAGGAGAAAATCCTTTATTTTCAACAAGTTTCCGTAATGCACCATTCTGACTAAAAAGCTCACTCATCAATGCACAAGATATGAGAGAACCAATTGCCACCTTAAAGCCATGCGAATATTTTTCTTTATCATTTTGATGTTGCAACATTTCCCAGGTATGTGATAAGAGATGCTCTGTTCCTGATGCTGGCCTAGAATCCTTGTACTCTTGTATAGCTAGCCCAGTAGAAATTAGGCCTCTATAAAGCATATTGATGGAGCTTACTGATCCTTGATAGACTTGCTTTGCTTGACTGAATAATGCTATCGAAGCGTCCTGTGCTAGTTTCCATGCAACAGGATCGATCATTTCTATGCCTAGGCTATCTGCAATTATCCAATCAGCTCCAGAAACCAATTTGGCTATGATGTCGCCATATCCCGAGGCTATTAATTGCGGAGGAGCTTTAGTGATAATGTCCTCATCCGCTATTATGCAAAGAGGAGGTGGACATTCGACCGTTTCTTTGAAGCCGTTTATAGTTATGGCTGCGCCAAAAGATGCATAGCCATCAACCGAAGGTGCAGTTGGAATGCATACATATCTAATGCTATTTTCGAAAGAAGCTCGTTTTACCAAGTCATTTATCGTTCCTGATCCTACAGCTATAGGGATAGCATTCTCAAGAGCTATTTTTCTAGTGATGATATTTAAAAGCTCAGATGAAGCATATGGAGCAGGAGATGCTGGTAAAATATATATTGCAGTGTTCACTTCATGTTCGAGAAAGTTCGAGAAATAATCACCAACTGCTTTCCATATCGTTTCATCTGTAATAATCAAATATCGGCTATGGCCAAATATTGATTCCAGATAACTATGAAGCTTATAAAGGGTACCTCTATCGTACAGATTTATGGAGGTTTCAAGATGACTGTAATGTTCAATGTTAATATATGTTCGATTCATGGCATTATTATATACATTATGTTCGATATGTCAATCAAAACAAACTCATCGAACAAAATATTATCAAAATTGCTTGACATTTTAATGATCCATGCTATCATACTTCCAATATCACGCCTATTGCGTGGAAAGAATGAGCTTGTAAAGGAGTAAAGCATGAAAAGATTCGTGATGTTAATAATAGCCTATTCCGCTATCGTTATGTCAGTATTTGCTGCCCCTGCTGACTTGGGGAAGTCGTTAGTTCTTTATTCGACGATGACAGAGAATGATATTAATAATCTTTTGAGTGGGTTTAATAAGAAATATCCTGATATTCGCGTCGAGGTAGTAAATGGCTCTGCTGGAGAGCTTGTTGCAAGAATTAGAGCAGAGAAGAATAATCCTCAGGGAGATCTAATGTGGGGAGGATTGGCCAATAGCGATGGTGATGTGAATAGTGATATTTTTGAGCATTGGCTTTCTGATTACGAAAATGAGGTAATGGAGGATTATCGATCAAACAATGGTTTTTATAACCTTGATCATCTTTCCACTCCAGTATTCTGCATCAATACTAATCTTGAGAAGAAGCTTGGGCTCAATATCACAGGATATTCAGATCTATTGAATCCTAAACTAAAAGGAAAGATTGTCTTGTCAGATCCAAATTCTTCCTCTGCAGGATGGAACAATGTATCTAATATCATGGCAGTTTTTGGCTATGACAGCAAAGAGTCTTGGGATTATATCAAAGCATTGATGAGCAATGGCCTTGTTATTTCGACATCATCATCTGTATGTTTCAAGAGTGTCGAGTCAGGAGAGTATGTTGTCGGTCTAACCTATGAGGATGGAGCTTCCACACTTTTAAAATCTGGTGCTAAGAACATTCGTATGGTCTACCCCAAGGAAGGAGTATCAGCCTCAGCTTTTGGATGCGCTGTTATAAAAGGAGCTCCTCATATGAATGCGGCCAAAGCAATGGTTAACTACCTGATGAGCGCTGAAGGACAATCTGTTCTTGGAAATGTTGGGACTATCAGGTTCACAAATAAGAATGCTAAGTACAGCACGACCTATCTTCCTCCTAATTCCGAGATTAAATGGATAAAGCGAGACGTTGATTGGCTTATCGCCAATAAAGTAAAAGTATTGGAGAAATGGAACAAACTTTATAATTCTATACATGGTTAAAGCTAATCTTATTTATCAGTAATCTGATAATTAGGAACACTTAAATAATGGCTCATGTGCTAAGTAAAAGCCATGAGCCAGATTTTATTGAATGATATTGCCCTATTCATCGTGCGTCTTTCAAAGGATGTAAATTAAGCAAATTTATGCGAAGTGGTAGCTATGAGTGTAAATATTTCTGTTAAGCATGCATTTAAGAAATTTGGAGATAACACAATTATTCCTGATCTGAGTTTGGAAATCAGAGAGGGTGAATTTCTTACTTTGCTTGGCCCTTCAGGTTGTGGCAAGACTACATTTCTGCGAATGATAGCTGGTTTTACTCAGATCGATGGGGGAGATTTTTACTTTGGAAATAATAGAATCAATGATCTTGATCCTTCTAAACGAAATATAGGCATGGTTTTTCAAAATTATGCAATTTTCCCACATTTATCAGTACGAAAAAATGTAGAGTTTGGTCTAAAAAATAAGAAACTTTCGAAAGATGAAATAGAGCAACGAACCAATAAGTTTCTCAAATTGATGCAGATCGAAGTACTTGCTGATCGCATGCCCGACAAGCTTTCAGGAGGTCAACAACAAAGAGTTGCGCTTGCTCGTGCATTATGTATTCAACCTCAAGTGCTTTTAATGGATGAGCCGCTTTCTAATTTGGATGCCAAGCTCCGTGTAGAGATGCGTAAGGTAATCAAAAATATCCACCAAAGCCTTGGTATTACGACTGTATATGTCACCCATGATCAGGAAGAAGCGATGGCTATTTCCGATAGAATTGCTGTGATGGATTCTGGGGTAATTCAACAGCTCGGCACACCGAAGGATATCTACCGTCGACCTTACAATCTATTTGTTTCATCATTCATAGGGAGATCTAATATTATAGAAGGACATATTGTTATCAGGGAAGGAGTTGCGTTTGTCAATATTGGTGAATATGAATTCTCTTTAGCGAATATTCAAAAATCTCATATGTTAGAAAAGAAAGTCATTGTATGTGTTAGGCCCGATGAATTTTATATTGAGCGGAATACTGGTAGAGGAATTCCTTCCATAGTTGATGACTGCGTATTCCTTGGACAGAATGTACATTATTTCATGCATCTAGAAGAAAACGGATTTGAAGTTGAGGTTGTTGAACAATCTGCATTAGAGAGTGAAGTACTTCCTGGTATGAGAGTCTTTCTGGGAATTGATCAAGAGAGAGTAAATGTTTTTACAGCCGATGGATCAACGAATATTTTGAGAGGTGTATATAATGATGTGCTTTGAAGCAGTGATATCTGCTGGAAGAGGCAAAGCATGAAGAAAAAAAGAAAATATGATGGATGGATAATAGTTTCTATCATAATATTTTTATTATTTGTGCTCTTTCTAATTTATCCTTTGCTTGGCATACTGAAAGCCTCTGTAATTGATTTAAAAGGGAATTTCGGGTTTAACCAATTCGTAAAATTCTTTTCTCAAGCTTATTACATTAAGACTATTTTCAATAGTTTCAAGGTATCACTTGCTATTACAATCTGCACATTATTGATTGGTATACCTTTATCTTATTTTTACTCTTTTTACAACCTAAAAGGTTCTAAATTTCTCTTTGTGATTAGTATTCTATGCAATATGTCAGCACCTTTTATAGGTGCCTACTCTTGGATCCTTCTTCTCGGACGATCTGGTGCAATAACAACTTTTTTTAGAAATAAGTTAGGGATTGAAATAGGAAGCATATACGGTTTTGACGGCATTCTTCTTGTGCAATCACTTAAGCTTTTCCCACTAGTCTTCATTTATATGAATGGAGCCTTCAGGAATATTGATAACACACTCATGGAAGCTTCCAGCAATTTGGGATGCGTGGGAATAAAGCGGTTTTTCAGGGTCGTGCTAAAGCTATCGATGCCTACTATTCTTGCAGCAAGTCTAATAGTATTTATGAGAGCATTTGCAGATTTTGGAACGCCTGTTCTTATAGGGGAAGGATATCGCACTTTTCCTGTGGAGATTTACAATCAATACGTGGGTGATACTAGCACAGACCATAATTTTGCAGCTGCCATCAGTGTCATCGCAATAGTGATAACTGCATTAGTATTCTTTATTCAAAAATGGGCTACAAGCAAGTATGATTTTTCTTTAAACTCCTTGCATCCGATTGAAAAGAAGCAGCCTAAGGGACTAAGCGGTTTCCTAATGTATGCCTATAGTTATATACTTGTCATAGTTGCTTTTATCCCTCAGTTATATGTTATTTATTTATCATTCAGGAATTGCGACCAGGCGGTATTTAAAGAAGGTTATTCGCTTGTGAATTATCAGCTAGCGGTGTCAAAGCTGCTTGGACGATCAATCAAGAATACCTTTTTATTAAGCTTCTCATCATTAGCAATTATTATTCTATTAGCAATTCTTATTGCTTATCTTGTAGTCCGTAGACCCAACATAATAAATAATAGTATCGACACGATGTCTATGCTACCATACATTATGCCCGGTTCGGTCATTGGAATAGCCTTAGTTATGGCATTCGACAGTAAACCACTGATACTCACCGGCACTATGATGATTATGATTGTATCTTTTGTAATAAGGCGAATGCCATATGTCATACGTTCTGCTACTGCAACACTAATTCAAATACCGATGAGTATAGAAGAAGCATCGATAAGCCTTGGCACTTCAAAAATCAAGACTTTCTTTAAGATTACTGTTCCAATGATGACCAATGGTATATTATCTGGAGCTATATTGAGCTGGGTATCTCTTATTACTGAATTATCTAGTTCTATTATTCTCTATAACAACAAAACAATCACATTAACAATGTCAGCTTATGTCGCAATTTCACGTGGAAATTATGGTTTAGCTTGCGCCTTCTCGAGTATCCTCACATTACTGACATCTATTGCTTTGCTCGTATATCTGCTTATCAGCAAGTCCGAAGATTTGAAGATGTAATTGGAATCGGATGATGTCTGGCAATAATAGAGTCAAGCTCATTGGACTGGATCTAGATGGAACAATAACACAACATAGAAGTTGCTTAGAAGATGAAAACAAGAATATACTGGACAACCTTCGGGCAAGGTATTCGCTATTGATTGTTGGTGCAGGAGGATGCGACCGTATTCATCAGCAAATGGATGGCTATCCTATCAACATAATTGGCAATTATGGTATGGAAATATCTCGTTACGATAGCGTCAATAATGAATTAGTGATATATCAACGCCATATTATCAAACCCAATCGGTCAAGCGTAATCGAGAGGCTAAAAAGAATTCGGGAACGATTTGGTTATACATCGTATGCTGGAGAAATGGTCGAGTTTCATGATACTGGCATGGTGACATTTCCTCTTTTGGGCACAAAAGCTTGTTTAGAAGAAAAGCTTGCCTTTGATCCGACCAAGGAAAAGAGAAGATCTATATACCATTTCATCGTTTCTTATTTTCCGGAATATACTGTTTTCATTGGTGGAACTTCTTCGTTCGATTTAGTTCCTGCTCCTTTTAATAAACGTTGCGCTTTGGAAGAATATTGCAGTGAAAATGAAATTGATATGCGTGAAGTAATTTATTTTGGTGATGACTGGGGAATAGGTGGAAGCGATAGTCATATATATGCCTCTAATATTAGGTTTGTTATTGTGGAAGATTATCGAGTTTTTAGGCGAGCTGCGAGTTTCCTTCTATAGCAAAAGAAATAAAAGAATTGCCTATATATCATAAATCTCTCAGTTCAGCATAACAATTATTCTATATATGGGCACCTCAGCGGTAAACCGCAAGCTTGCAACCCAGCACTGCTACGGTGCCAACTACAATGATCGCAGGGCTCGTTGGAAGATCCAGGAGAATTGCGAGGGCAAAGCCCAGAAGGTTTATGCATACTCCGAATATTGAAGCAAGCAGCAAGGTGGGTCTAAAGTTTTTCTTGAGCGATTGAGCGGCGAGCGCGGGGAGAAGTGTCACGGCATCCACCATGAGCGCCCCTGTGATACGAATGCCCAAGCCTATTCCGACGCATACCATAACCAAAATGGCAGTATGGACAATCCCTGAAGGTAGGCCAAAGGCAAAGGCAGTCTCCCTGTCGAAAAGCACTGCCGAAATAGGTCTTAAATAGCGCATAGTTCCAGCCAAAATTAGTGCCGATACAATTACGACGAGTCGCACTTCAGTTCTATCGAGTGCAAGCACATTGCCCCAGAAAAGATTGAACGCTTCTATGGCATGAACATTGGCCTTGTAGAAAAGAATGAACACGATACCCAGGCTTGCTGTCATAAGAAGAGCCATAGCCCCGCCCGAGTCGCCCCCAGTTTTTCGCGAGCTCAGAGCTGATACTGCAAATCCTGCTCCGATCGAGAACAGCATCGCCAATAAAATCGGATCGATACCAACTATTAGTCCGATCGTCGCTCCCAGCAACGAAAGGTGCATTACCCCAAACCGCACTGGAATCAAATCTAGCGAAAGAATGTATATTCCAAGTATAGGAAAGGCCATGCCAGAGGCAAAAAGCGCGACAAACGCTCTACCGAAGGCAGGAATTTTTAGCAATTCCATCATATCTGGTCTTCCTCTATAGCTTTCTCTAAATCTCGTCTATGCTGGCGAGGAAGGCACTAGTCTCGAGAAGCCTTGCCGTTCCTTTCTCAAAGAACAAGACTTCGTCGCAGAGTTCGATTAGGGTTCGATCGTGTGTCACAAGAATAAGGGGGGTGTCCGATTCCGAGAGCGAGCGAATAAGGCTTTGCATGGCCATTTGGCCTTCTTGGTCGAGGTAGCTGCCTGGTTCGTCGAATAGGTAGACCGCTGGCTCGGCTGCTATCGCCCGCGCTATCGACACTCTCTGGAACTGCCCGCCCGAAAGATCCTGAACTGCCATATTTGCGAGCGATTCCAGACCACATCGGGCGATAGCGGCCTCTACCGCGCGGCGATCCTTAGGGCCAAAGCGACCAGCCAATCCACACTTACCCAATCTGCCAAAAGAAACCGTCTCTCGCACCGAAATACGCAGCTGCCCTGAATTTCCTTCAGGCTTGTTTTGTGGGATATAAGCCAATTTTTTA
>Ga0208825_1002397_pt1 | contig 12387 bp, 8 predicted proteins | sample AD_UKC113_MetaG_FD_184450 | JGI IMG/M metagenome (GOLD analysis project Ga0208825, IMG submission 184450) | Active sludge microbial communities of municipal wastewater-treating anaerobic digesters from Hong Kong - AD_UKC113_MetaG (SPAdes)... | ecosystem: Engineered > Bioreactor > Anaerobic >...
GCTGATTAATATTTTCAAAGGCGAAATGAAACTCATTGGTATCCGTCCACTCAGCCGACAGTATCTCAATTTGTACAACGATGACATTCAGCAACTTCGCAAGAAATATCGACCGGGATTGCTGCCCCCTTTCTATGCTGATATGCCACGCACGCTGGATGAAATTCAGGAATCGGAAAAGAAATATTTATTGGCCTGTGAAAAAAATGGCGTCTTACTGACCGATATAAAATATTTCTTTCTTATTCTGAAGAATATTCTGTTTCATCATGCACGAAGCGCCTGAAAAGCCAGAATGCTATGCTTACAAAAAATAGGACAAGTAACCAAAATAGGCAACTATCTAAAATCAAATTAATTATTCAAAAAGCTACAAGACTACTTTTGTAAAAAAATATTGTTCACATTTTCAAATAATTTGGAAAAACCTTAAAAATAATAATTTGGCTACGACATGAAAAACCATCAAAAAAAAATACTGCTCAGCTTTGCGCTCTTTTCCAATATCTTTCTTGTTGCTGCTCAGGATATTCCCGAACATATCTCCTACTCGCGCATTTACGATTTTCTGGATGAACTGTCCAATGAAAAAATCATTGAAATCAATTCAGCTATAAAACCTTATTCAAGAACTTTTATAGCTCAATTATTGCAACAGGCAAAAGTTCAAGAAACCAAACTCAACAGTCGTCAGCGAAAGGAACTGTATTTTTTCTTCGAAGACTATGCTTTGGAACAAAATCGACTTCCGGAATATGATTATCAACTTGTCGATCAGAATAATTGGCGGTTGGATGCATTTCCTCCTTCGATTCACTACCGCGACTCACTTTTGCGCGGTCGGGTGATGCCCATTTTGGGAATGAATATTTTGTACAACAACAATGACAAAATTACACAACGATGGTTTGGAATCGATTTCCAGTCGATGATAGGAAAACATTTTGCCGTATATGCTTCCCTCCGGGATGTTTCTCAACAGGGAGAATTACTGGCCGAATCAACTTATCTGACGCCCTATCAGGCCGGTGCCTACAAACGTACCGCCAATGGTGGAGATTACAGCGAAATGCGTGGCGGAATTTCCTATGCTTGGAAATGGGGAAGTGTTGCATTGGTAAAAGACCACGTTCAGTGGGGCGACAACTATCACAATTCCAACATTTTGTCCGGCCGTACGCCATCATTTCCCATGCTGAAGCTGAGTCTGAAACCAGCGAAATGGCTGGAAATGAATTATTTTCATGGTTGGTTGACTTCCAATGTTATTGACAGCACCCGATATTACCTTTCCAATCAAAATGAAAAAATGTATCGCTACACCAATAAATTTTTAGCAGCCAACATGATATCTTTTATTCCTGTGGCTCAATTACATCTCTCGGCAGGAAATGCTATAGTGTATGCCGAAAGTAATGTACAGCCAGCCTATCTGATTCCGGTGGCTTTTTACAAATCAATGGACCACACCCTGACTATGGGTACGGAAAATCAGAATTCACAGCTGTTTTTAAACATTAGTTCGAGAAATATCAAACATTTACACTTGTTTACTTCTATTTTTGTGGACGAATTCTCCATTTCCCGGATGAAACCTTCCAGCAAAGAAAAAAATCCCATTTCCTACAAACTGGGTTTTCGCCTCAGCAATTTTCCATTGGAAAATATTTCGTTCACCGGTGAATTTACAAAAAATGCCATCCTGACCTATAAGCATTCTATTCCTGCATTAACATGGGCAACCAATGGTTTCAATCTGGGAAATTACTTGGGTGACAATTCGCAGGAAATATATGCGGCATTACAGTACAAACCTTTGCGCAGCCTTGATATTAACTTGTCGTTGACGCAAGCCAAACACGGAAACGAATATGCCTATATTCGACACGGAACCTGGCAAGGCTCAAAAGCAAGCGTGCTGGATATTATCAGTGAGCCGTTTATGAAAGACAAAATTTGGAGCAACAAAACTCTGGCGCTCAATATAAAATATGAGTTATTCCCGAATACTTATGCTGTTCTAAATATAGAAAATAGTAATATACAAGCATTTAATGCCACATCGGAAGTTACCTTTGGCGAAACGAGAATGACTGCCGAAGAAGCATTAAATTACTATACACCAAAATTTCTGCAAGGAAAACAAACCACTTTTACTGCAGGCTTTAGTTTTGGATTTTAAACAGAAATTCATGACCTAAATAGACATTTACATCTAAATTTTTTCACAAAAATCTTTTTCTAAATTAGAAATTAATAAAGAAACCGGGAAAAAATTATTAATAAATATTCGACAAATCGACAAAAACGAAAAACTTTTAATTCATCATTTTGTTTAATTTGTGAAGAAACAAAAACAATTGAATGAAGAAAATATTAATTTTCATCCTTATTTTTGTCGTGCTGATACCACTTATCATGTGGCTTTTGTGGATATTGAAAAAACCGAGACCACTGAATCTGCTGATTTTGGACAAAACTGTATTAACTACAGCCGTACAGGAACATCTATCGCTTTCGTGGGTTATTAACAACGAAAAATTTGTACACGACAACAAAGCATACAGCAACCAAAAAGACTATTACGGTTTCTTTCCCGACGATAAGGGAAATTTTCATATTCGGGATTTTGAAAATTTTTCTGCCAATGAACTGAACAATTTGGCCCATCACTACGATGCTGCTTATTATACCGACATGTATGGAATTTACACAAATGAATGGATCACCCGATATTATCCCGAAAAATTGCACGATAGAAGATTCATTGCCGATCGCTCCAGAAAAATTTATGGTGGCATGACCCGGAAGGAACTTGACTATCTGCGGCTAATGAAACAAAACAATAAACTTATCATTAACGAATTCAATATAATAGCATCTCCAACCTCTAAAGAAATTCGGACTCAATACGAAAACGAATTTAACATTCATTGGACAGGATGGGTAGGACGATATTTCGACAATCTTGATACCCTTGTAAATGCAGATATTCCGCGCTGGCTGATTGATAACTACACCAGCAACCACAATGGAAAATGGCCATTTAAAAAATCGGGAATTGCTTTTGTCAGTGAAAATGACCAAGTTCTGATTTTGGAAAAAGATACCCATTTGAATATCGACATTCCATTCATTTACACCAATGAAAAAAATGCAAAACATTACCATCTACCCGAAAAAATCAAATATCCTTTCTGGTTTGACGTAATAGAAGTAAGTCCTTCTTTTGAAGTCATTTCTTCCTATCGTCTCGATACCAATAATGCAGGTGATTCGCTTTTGGCGCTTGGTAAAATACCCAAAGTATTTCCGGCTGCCGTAAACTATAAAAACGGCTACAACTTCTACTATTTCTGTGGCGATTTTGCCGATAATCCTATTTCTTATGCAAGTTCGCGTTTTCGCTTCATAGAAATGTTTTCTTCCTTTTCCTATTCTTCTTCCCCAAACGAAAGAAACAGTTATTTCTGGAAATATTATCGTCCCCTACTTCGGCAAATTTTAAATGAAGAATACGAGCGAACAGAATAAACACTATTTTTCAAGATGAAAATAAAAAAATAACTATCAGATGACATACCGAATCAATATAATTTCAAACGAAATCATTTTTTTGACATTAATCAAAAAATTTGTCGAAAAAATCGAGTTGGATATTCAAGTTAGTCAAACCGATTCGATAAACGTGTTGTATAAAGAAATGAAGGATAATTACTACGATTTAATTATAGTAGATGGCAACTTTTCAGAAAATTCAGCCATTGATTTAATACATTCCATTCGATTCAAACTGAAAACTTTTACGCCAATCTGGTTTTTTACGGTCATCCAAACACCTGAATATTACAAGAAAGCGCTTCAAGTTGGTGCTAACGTTATTATCGAAAGGCCTTTTGATCCCATAGAAATTGCCTCTCAAATTCATGGATTTTTGACTAAAAAAGTAACTGTAAAAAATTGAAAGATATAAAAACGACTCCACAATATGAAAAATAGATTTCAACTGAGTGTTTTTGTGCTGATGCTTGCCTCAAGTGTTTTTCTGCGAGCTCAAATAAATGTTGATTCGATATTCAGCATCGCCATCGAAAAAGCGCATAGTGGGTCTTATGCAGCAGCCATCCAGGATGCAAAAGCGGCTCTCTCTTCAGATACTACCCGCGGCGACATTTGTGTTTTTTTGGCCAATGTTTATTCCTGGTCGCAAAAAAACGATTCTGCATTAATTTTTATTGATAAGGCAAAGAAATTAAATTATCTCAACGATGATTTTTATGACAGCTATCTCAACATTTTACTGCGTTCCGAGAAATATGAGGAATTAGCGGCCGCGTGCGAAGAAGCCGAAAAAAACAATTATTCGGACACAAAAAATCTTTTGACAAAAAAACTTATTGCCTATGCTCAAACCGGAGAATACGAAAAAGGAATCGGCTTGTTTAAAGACGAAAAAAATCAAGCTTTTCTTCAGGAAAAAACCATTGACGAACTTTATACTTCGCTGCTGATGAAACAGCGAACCAATTTGCTTTCGGTAAATTATTCGCTCGACATGTTCGACAACAACGATCCGCAACATCTTTTTTCTTTGGGCAATGCCATTCAGGTCAAAAACAGAAACATCGGACTCAATGCCAATTACGCTCATCGTTTCGGTAAAAATGATGTGCAGCTCGAATTGAATGACTATTCGGTTATATACAAAAAAAACTATCTTTATTTTAATTATGGGTATGCGCTGACAGCCGATTTGTTTCCCCGTCACCGGACAGGGTTGGAATATTATTTTGCCATCAGTCCTCATTGGGATGGCTCACTCGGAGGCCGTTATATGTATTACCCCAACGCTGTGAACAAAAATGTTTTTATCTTTACCGGTAACGTTGGACATTATTTCGGAAACAATTGGGCATCGCTAAGACCTTTTTATGTGGTTCAAAATAATTTGCAATCACTTTCTGTTGTATTCAAATATCGTCTGTATGCAAGCGACAGTAGAAATTTCTGGGGCTTGGAAACCGGTGTAGGCAACTCACCCGACGATATTCTGACAACTTCGCAAAGTTCATTTAACGAATTGATGTCCTATCGTATCAAATTGGAAAAAAACTTTAAGGTGAACAGAATTTCAGATGTAAATATCGGGTTGGGCTACATGTACGAACAAATCAATCAAAATGCCACAAAGCAGTTCCGAAATCGCTATATTTTGGAAATTGGATACAAATATAGATTCTGAAAAATGAGAACAATCGGTTTATATCTAAAATTCCTCTTTTCAAGGTTTATTTTTATTATAGCCTTGTGTCTGGCTGTATTTTTATTTTTCTTTCTGAAACAGAAGGAATTCCTTCTATTTAACTATTCGGTGAACAATCCTTTGTATTCTTTCATCGAACAGTCACCTTCATGGCTTTATGTGGTTCAGGTACTGATTGTTATTTTCTTCCTGTTGATTATTGTTGAACTTATTTCGCTTATTTCCGTTACAACTCGAAGATCGTCTGCCGAAAAAAAGAACCAACTCCTCCATGAACGGATTCTTGAAGTGATTTACAATTATCTGATTCAGGATAACAAAACAAGAGACATCAACGATTTTCGTAAAAAAGCTCAACTCTACTTGAAATCCAATCATGCCCAAAGAGTTTTCATCAATCAATTGCGTAAAATTATTACCATTACCAAAGGCGAAGTTAATGAAACCTGCCTTTCTTTGTATGATGCGTTGCATTTTGATCCACTTATAAAAAGTCATTTCCATTCTCCTTATCTCAGAAATAAAATATTTGCACTGAAAACGGTAGGCGATTTTCGACTGACAGCATACAACAAATATCTTATTCACCATATGCACAGCAAAAACGAGATGTTGAGGTCTGAAGCTCTTCAGGCTTATATAAAAGCCAATTCCGATAACGATCTCAGTTTCCTGTTGAACTATCAGGAAAAAATATCTCTTTGGGACTTTAACATCATCGTAAATGTTGTCAAAGATAGAACAAATATCAATTTTGTTGCCCTATTGGAATCAAACAACCCTTTAATTAAAAGCTTGGGAATAAGATTAGCCAGTCTGCAAAAGAAAATGGAACTCAAACCAATTATTGTTAAACTTATGGACGACCCCGATGAAATGATAAAAGAAGAAGCTTATTTGGCATATATGGCTTTTGTTCAAGAAAAAAACGATTACCTGACCTTGATGTATCAGTTCAGTTGCATGACGAAAAAACTACAAACTCAAACTCTCAATCTTCTGATTGACTATGAAGACAAAACAAGCATTTATAACTTTTTTGAATGGATTATTGAAAACAAGCCGCTGGAAATGAAAATTAGGGCAATGTCAAAACTGCTGACCATGGATATGAATTTGGTTTTGAAATATAAAAACCACCCCGACGAAAATGTCAGAAAAGCGCTCCGGCAATTAATCGAATTTTATTTATAAAACTATGGAATTTCCCATCATTCTCGAAATCATAAACTGGCTCATCTTTATTTATGCATGTGCCCTTTTTATATCTTACGTTCTGATAGCGCTACTTTCAACTTCAGAACTTAAAAAATATCATATAAGAAACAGGTATTCCGATTTTTTGAAAATATTGAGTTTTCAGAAATTACCTTCCGTATCGATTATAGCTCCAGCCTACAACGAAGAAAAAACCATTGTGGACAACATAAACTGTCTTTTAAGTTTGAAATACAAGGATTTTGAAATTATCATTGTAAATGATGGCAGCAAAGACCAAACACTTGATAAAATTATAAAATACTTCGACCTGATAAAAACCGACATAGGTTATGAATACCAAATAAAAACAAAACAAATCAGGGGAATATACAAATCACGAAACAACGCTTACAATCATCTGACCATCATCGACAAGGAAAATGGAGGAAAAGCCGATGCACTGAATGCCGGTTTAAATTATGCGCACAACGACTTGTTTCTGGCTGTAGATGTAGATTCCATTCTCGAACCCGATGCATTGCTGAGAATGCTAAAACCTTTTATAGAAGAAACCAAAGTAAAGGTAATTGCTTCGGGGGGAGTGATTCGTGTAGCCAACTCCTGCGAAATTGAAAACGGCAGAATAAAAAAGGTGATTTTTCCCAGAAATCAATGGGCAAAATATCAAACCATAGAATATTTTAGGGCATTTACGTTAGGGCGTATGGCTTGGAGCAGAATCAATGGATTGCTTATAATTTCAGGCGCTTTTGGCATGTTCGATCGACAAACAGCATTGGCAGCCGGAGGCTATGATACTTCTACAGTAGGCGAAGACTTGGAGCTGGTTGTCAGAATGCGCCGATATATGCACGAAGTAGAAAAAAAGAAATACAAAATTGCCTTTATCCCCGATCCCTTGTGTTGGACAGAAGTTCCAGAATCATTAAAAATACTCTCCCGACAAAGAAACCGCTGGACACGCGGAGCCATTGAAACCATACGAAAACATATTAAAATGGCTTTCAATCCAAAATATGGACGCATTGGAATGATCAGCTTCCCGTATTGGATATTTTTTGAATGGTTGGCACCTATCATTCAGTTTTTGGGCATAGGCTACGTAATATTATTGACTATTTTTGGACTCTTGGATCTAAAAGTATTCCTTATTATGACACTTTTTGTTCTTTCTTTTGCTGTCATGTATTCGTTTTTTTCCGTACTTTTAGAAGCCATTTATTACAACAAATATAAAAATGTAACCTATTTGGGCAATCTTTTATTCTTATCTATAATGGAAATGTTTGTTTATCAGCCAATTAACATGTTGTTTTCCCTGTCGGGAAATATCGATTATTTCTTTAAGAAAAAAAGCAGACATAATTGGGGAAACATGACCAGAAAAGGCTTTGCCGAAAGCTCTGAGAAATTCTTGAAACCTTAGTAGTCCAAGTGTTTTATTTATAATTCATAAATTTAATTTTCCTATTTTCTTTTTCTTTATCCTATTTTATTCTATTAAAAAAACATTTTTAAAATTGACAATATGACTTATTCTGAAAATGCTGATAAGAGTAATTCTATAAATAACCTTCCGATAAAATTTGGAATAGAAGTTATTGACAGCCAACACCAAAAACTGTTTCAAATTTTTCAAACACTCTTGGATAACATTGAACAACAATCTGGAAATACAGAACATATTATCGAAGAATTGGAAGCCTATACCCATTATCATTTCAGCACCGAAGAAAATTTGATGAAAAAATTCAAGTGCCCCGAAATGGCTACCCATGTTGCACAGCACGAAATTTTCAAACAAAAAGTTCTCGATTTTAAAACTTCTCAATTATTTCAGAGTGCAACATTAAACGAGGAAATTGCGGGGTTTCTGCGCAAGTGGTTTCTCCATCACATTTTGGAGTACGATGCCAAATACGTGAATACTTTTAAAGAAAATATGAATTCCGAAACTAAAGAAAAATGAAGAAAATTTACATGAATAGTTTCACAATAAGACTACTGAAAAAATTAGGAGTTTCCCTTTTGTTTATCCTGCCTTTTCATACTCTTTGGGCGCAGGAAGAAGTAGTTCCCTTCTCTACCGACAGTAATTATCTGACGATATGGAACGGTAAAAATTATGTTCCCATTTTTATAAAAGGCGTCAATTTAGGTGTTGCCAAACCCGGTTCATATCCTGGCGAGCTGGATGTGAAACCAGAACAATATCGGAAATGGTTTGAAGAAATAAAAGATGCCGGATTCAATTGTATCCGCCTTTACACACTCCATTTTCCACAATTTTACGATGAATTGCTCAGTTACAATACCAACCATCCGCAGCATCCTCTATTCTTTTTTCAAGGCGTTTGGTTGAACGAAGAAATGGAAGGTTATAAAAACGATTTGTATCAAATTACCGACACTTTCAGAGCCGAAATCAGAGAAAACATTGACTGCATTCATGGAAACAAACTGATTGCGCAGCGTTATGGAAAAGCTTATGGAAACTACACTGCAGACGTTTCGCAATGGAACATCGGATATATTATTGGAAGAGAAGTTTATCCTGAAGAAGTTCTGACTACAGACAGCATTCACGCGGGCAACAATAATTTCACCGGGGCACATTTTGAAATTACAAATGCCTCACCTTCCGAAGTTTGGTTTACAGAAAATTTGGATCATCTGGTGGAATACGAAAAAAATACATACAACACCGAAAGACCCGTCAGCATTTCTTCCTGGCCCACTCTCGATCCGCTGCATCATGCTTATGAACCAAATCGAAGTGAAGACACAGCAAAGGTAGATTTGTCAAAAATCAATATTATCAATGCACCAGCCGGACTTTTTATCAGTTATCATGCTTATCCCTATTACCCTGATTTTGTGGGTGCTCAGCCTGATTACAAACTTGCAGCTGACAATTATGGCAACAACAGTTATTTGGGCTACATCAGAGATTTAAAAAATCACTATCGACAATATCCTCTTCTTATTGCCGAATATGGAGTTCCTTCCAGCTGGGGCATTGCTCACTACACTTCTTCAGGCATGAATCACGGCGGATTTGATGAATTGCAGCAAGGCGAAATTGATTTGCGTCTACTCAGAAATATTTCTTCCAGTCAACTGGCCGGTGGAATTCAGTTTGCGTGGATTGATGAATGGTTTAAGAAAACATGGATCACCGACCCAATTGATTTTGGCAACAGAATTTTGTGGCACAACATAACGGCTGCCGAACAAAACTTTGGCTTGAAAAAATTTGTAAAAAATGACGAATGGAAAATCTGGAAAAATTTTGATTCCACTGATGACATAACAACATTGTCAGCTAAACAAAATTACGATTTTTTTGAAATTCAATTGAATCTGAAGGACAAAATGGACTTGTTGGGAGAATGCTGGATAGCAATAGATACGTACGATGCCGCTTTGGGCGAATCCATGATGCCTAATGGTCAAACCATTCCCTCACGTTCCGAATTTTTGCTTAAAATCACTCAATATGCAGCGACATTGTACGTTACGGAAGCATACGATTTATTCGGACTGTGGCACAAAATACTAACGCCCAAACAAAAATTACGTTCCATTGCCACTGATGGTGCACCATGGAACATTGTCCGTTGGAAAAACAATTCGTTTTATTCGGACGTGCAATATATTGGTGAATTAAAACTGAATAAGTCCTTTCAACCGACTACATCCAAAGATGCCGTAACCATTTATGACGACAAAATTATGGTCAGGTTACCATGGACTTTGTTGCAATTTGTCGACCCGTCTCAAAAGGAAGTTTTCCACGTTGACAGTTTAAATCCTGATCTTCGTGCAAAAGAATCGGATGGTATTGCAGTGAGTATTTTTTACAAAAATAAAACCTACTTTAGCGACACTCGTTTTGACTGGGACAAATGGAACAAAGTTGTCGATAGTGATGTGGAGGAGGTATTCAAATCTTCTTATTGGACCATGTATGAAAATCTCACCGAATTTAATACACCAGCCCTTGCTTTTCCCGATAATTACGAGCTGGAAGGAGAAGAAAATATTTTTAAAATTGAGGAAGACAACGGTGTTCTCAAAAACGATTTTGACATGGATGGCTGGAACCTTTCTGCAGTTTTAACCGATGCTCCTGCCAATGGGTTTGTCGAAGTAAATGTTGATGGTTCGTTTTCCTATATTCCACGTAAAGGATTTAAAGGGACGGATGTTTTCAAATATGCCGTTTTTGATGGAACTTCTTTGTCTCCAAGCACAACCGTAACCTTACATGTAAAAAATGTTGGGAAACAAAATTCTGATAACAAAAAGTTATTTACAGTTTATCCCAATCCTGCTTCCGACAATATTTCCATCAAATCGGAAATCAATATTGTTTCGGTACGTATTTTCAATTATTCCGGAAAATTATTGGAAGAACATTTGATGAACGACAAAACAGGAACTTTCAACATTTCTCGCTATCCTGCAGGCATTTACATTGCCATGATTGATATTGATGGACAACTGTTTACAGAAAAATTTATCAGAAAATAAAACATAAACGGAAGAAAATCTATTTTTCAACAGACTTTTTTCCGTTTTTTGTCTCAGGACTTCAAAATTTTTCAGAAAAAAATATTGTGATCCAATAGCCTCAAAAAATTTTTATTTTTCAACCACTAATTTGCTTGTAACACTAAAATTTTCAGTCTGAATTTTGTAAAAATAAAAACCTCCGGTAAGATTGTTTGCCTGCCACGGAATTTGATGTCCACCTGCATCCAATGTTTTATCAATCACGGTTGCTAAATGTTTTCCCAGCGCATCATAAATTTTCAATGTTACCTTAGTTCTGAAAGGTAAATTAAAGGAAAAAGTTGTTGTGTTGGCAAAAGGGTTCGGATAATTGCGAAGTTCAAATTTTTCAACTGAAACAGGGTCTTTCAAACCCGATGTAAACTTTTGAACCAAAACACCATACACATCTCCATCGATAAATCCTGTTTCCCCAAGAACTGCTTTTGTAATTCCGACCAAAAAATTATTGCCATCAAAAAGCAAAACTCCACCTAATGGAATTTTTCCTTCCGAACCGGGAACAATGAATATGTTAAATTCGTCACCCAATGGTTCTCCTAATGCATTGAAATATCTTCCTTTTAGGTAACTATCCGCATCATTGTCGGACAAAGATAGACTTGACCATGTAAACAAATAATTATTTCCATCGGAACATACGAAAGTAAAAGCATTGTGTACTCCAACTGTTTGTGCTAAAGTGATTCTTTCTCCAACTGTGCCACTGGTTGATATAAATCTAAAATATGCTCCGTGATCATCACAATCATAAAAACCATCGGGATTAAAACAAATATCGTAACTGATAACATATTTGTTTCCATCAAAAATCAAACTTACTGGATTATGATCAGGTGAGGGCGGATTGATGGTAAAAGAATTTCCAATCAACATTCCATTATTACCAACAAACCGTCCTAAAATTGAATTTGAATCCTCAACATTATGTTTAAACCAAACAACCAAATAGTTTATTCCATCGGAAGCCATACTAAATTCTTTAGAACCTGTATCTTGCGGGTCGTTAATGCCAAAATCACCTAAAAGAATCGGACTCCCATTAAGATTTCCCGATTTATCCAATAATTGTCCGTATAATTGGGAATCGGATTTAACATAGGCAACCAAAAAATTTGTTCCCGAATAACTCACATTAAAAGGACGCACATCAAAAATCACGTCAGTGGCAATTAAAACTGCGTCTCCTTGCCAGCTGCCGGAAGGGCTCAAAAAACGGCCATAAAGATGATGCTCAACATCCTGCCAAACCAGAAGATAATTGGTTTCATCAAAAACAGCCATTGGAGCAACGGGGCCATAAGCATTTAAAGCTATTCTATTCC
>Ga0208825_1002399_pt1 | contig 12385 bp, 9 predicted proteins | sample AD_UKC113_MetaG_FD_184450 | JGI IMG/M metagenome (GOLD analysis project Ga0208825, IMG submission 184450) | Active sludge microbial communities of municipal wastewater-treating anaerobic digesters from Hong Kong - AD_UKC113_MetaG (SPAdes)... | ecosystem: Engineered > Bioreactor > Anaerobic >...
TCTGGCTCTAGCCATAGATCTCCAGACAAGAAAACCGAAACTGGGCAATGTTCTGGGCGGTCTGAGCGGGCCAGCCATTAAGCCTCTGGCTCTAAGAATGGTTTTTGAAGTTGCCAGGAAAATAGAGATTCCGGTTATTGGCCTGGGCGGAATTTTCAGAGCTCAGGATGCTTTAGAGTTTATGGTGGCTGGGGCTTCGGCCGTACAGGTGGGAACAGCCAATTTCGTTAATCCCTTAGCCTGTCCGGAAATTATTAAAGGAATGGAGGACTGGGCTGAAAGCCAGGGGCTCAGCCGCCTGAGTGAAATTGTCGGCAGCCTGAAAGTCTAAAAAGCCTGAACATTTAGATAAACAGCTTTTTAAGCCCGGTTTGATTGAAAGGAATTTAAATGGCCAGAAAAATTGCTTCAAAAGAACTAAAGGGAAAAATAATTATTGCCCTGGACGTCAAGAACCGGACTGAGGCCCAAAAAATTCTTGAATTGCTACCTGAAGCCAGAATATTTAAAGTCGGGCTGGAGCTATTCACGGCCGAAGGTCCAGCTATGATAGAAACGGTCAAAAACTATGGCCGTCAGGTATTCTTAGACCTTAAACTTCATGATATTCCCAATACCGTGGCCGGTGCCGTCAGGGCCGCGGTCAGACACGGGGTTTCCATGCTGACTGTTCATACCTCCGGCGGAAAAGAAATGATGAGAAGAGCAGTTGAGGCAGCCAAGGAGGAGGCAGAAAAAGAAGGAATCGAGCCGCCGCTCCTGCTGGGCGTGACGGTTTTAACCAGCCTCAAGGACAAAGACCTGGAAGAAACTGGCATTATTTCTGAAACCCAGGTTCAAGTCCTGCGCCTGGCCGGACTGGCTCTGGACTCCGGGCTCAAAGGCATTGTTTGTTCTCCTCAGGAAATCGAACTGTTAAGAAGAGAGCTCGGCCCGGATCTTAAAATTATTACACCTGGTATCAGGCCGGGTTGGGCTGAAGCACAGGATCAAAAAAGAATTATGACCCCGGCCGAAGCTCTGATTAAGGGTGCAGATTATATGGTCATCGGGCGGCCAATAACTCAAGCCGCCAGCCCGGCCGAAGCTTTTACCCGCCTAGCCGGAGAATTAGAAGCCGCGGTATAAAGCACCGGCTGAAAAAATACCTCCCATGATCAGGCTGACCACTACTCCCAGAACTATTTCTACCACCAGGGTTAAGATGAAATAGCCCATAACCTTGTCTGGCGGAGTGCCCATCAGCCCGCCCTTAAAGCCAAGGTAGAGAACATAAAGCCCGTAAAGTCCGGCCAGAAGGACCAGCCAGCTGAGGAACGGAATGATGTACAAAATACCAGCTACAAAATAGGGAGTCATGGAATAGGCCGCCAGTTTCATAGCACCAACCAGATCAGGCTGAGAGGAAAAGTTAGGAGCCAGAGCCTTGATAATTAAAGCCAGAACATAGACCATAGCTAAGGAAAATATATAGGAAACGACGGCCCGGCCTAAAGCCCAGGAAAAACTGGCCCTGACCACTCCTCTCACCGGAACAGATGCACCTATCAACATTGAACCGATAAATTGAGCCACGGCTGGAATAGCGGCCAGAATTAATATGTAGGACTTATATAACTCGCCTACCGAAGTTGATTCAGCCTTAATTTTTTGCCATTCTTCTGCCGGTTTAAGAATAATTCCCTGAACACGAGCCACTATATTCATGCTTCCTCCTTCCCGCTTAAGTATATAAAAATTAAAAAAACAGAGTCAATAATTTTTTCATAATTCGACCCGATATATTCAGCCAGGAAACGGGAGACCGTCCTCAGCCCTCTACTAAAACCAATCTCCAGAGAAAAGCTGGAGGCGCGGGTCGGACTCGAACCGACGAATCGAGGTTTTGCAGACCTCTCCCTTAGCCGCTTGGGTACCGCGCCATTTTTCTATCATTTACCCGCTCAAATAAATAACAATGGAGCGGGCGATGGGACTTGAACCCACGACCTTCTGCTTGGCAAGCAGACGTTCTACCACTGAACTACGCCCGCTCAGGGCCGTTGTTGAGTATAGAAAAACTAACAAAAATCATCATATCTGTCAACAGAAAGGGGGAAGAGATGAAATAAAATCTTATTTGACTTGAACAATATCACCTTTTTCGACGGCTTCCCGGCAGGATAAAATTTTGACTGTAGCTGTCTTTTTTTGAACATCAACTACAACCACATTACCTATGGCTTCACGCGGAAGACTGGCCTTTTTCTGCCGGAAAACAGTCAGCTGCTGGCCGGTCCTCATGCCCTGTTCTTCACCGGCATTGATCAGAGCCCAGTGGCCCGAACCAACAATATTAAAGTCCGTATCAAGATAAATGACCTGCCCTTCCAGGCTCTCTCCAGGCTTGAGGTTATTATCATAGCCGGTATCCTTACCGATGACATTTCTCTTCTCTTCAAAGGGAATTAAATAATTCCCGACTGTTATATCACCGCAGCCCTTTTCAACTTTGCCGACACTTACATGGTCTTCCAGCCGGATAACCCTGACCCTTCCCTTTTTTTGAGCCAGAAAACCCAGCTTGGGCAAAGGCTGACCGATGTCAATTGCCAGGAACATCTGCCCTATTTCCAGACCCTCTTCTCTGCCCTTATTTATATAAAAAGTATCAGAATCAGTCATCATGGCTCTTTCTTCTTCCCGCTCCGAGCCAATGATCTTGAGTTCTGGCAGGTTTTGATCCCAGATGAGCGGAGAACAATACAGATCTGAATCAGAAAGCATAGGATATTCTTCAGCAAATATTCCAGCTTTCTGCATTTGATTTTCCTGGGCAGTCAGGCTGACCGGGAAAACCAGGGCCGCCAGGCCAATTAAAAGCAGAAATAAATACCCCGACGGATTAAAAAAGGACTTTTTCATCTTCGCACCTCTTGGCAATTTTCGTTCAGCTTGTCTTTATTATAATTTTGTCTTTTCCTGCCTGTCAACATAAATTTCTGGTGGCTGGCTGGCCGGCCTCAGCCGGCTGCCTAATTCTGGAGCCGGGACAGCCTGGCTGGTTAGAAGAGACGAGCCAGAGCTAAAAACCTTTTTAGCCTTTTCCCTGACTTTCTTTTTACTCAGATTTCGGCTAAAATTCTGGAGAATGAGAAAGCGCTTATCGCTGGGCTTGATTTTTGGCGGCCGTTCGGCCGAGCACGAGGTGTCTATCACTTCCGCCCGGGCTATTTACCAAAACCTTGATAAAAAAAAATACCAGGTGGGCTCGATTTATATCACTAAGGAAGGCAACTGGAAAGTGGTCAGCTCTCCGCTCGCCCCGGCTGAAGAGCTTAACAGGGGCCAGGCTTTTTCTTTTCTTCCCTGGTCATCAGGCGGCCAGCGGTCAGGACTGAAATCAGATGTCTATTTTCCTGTCCTGCATGGTCCGTATGGCGAAGACGGAACTATTCAGGGATTGCTGGAAATGGCTGATGTCCCTTATGTCGGAGCGGCTGTTCTGGCTTCGGCCGTCGGCATGGACAAGGCCATTTTTAAAAACCTTCTGAGCCAGCTGGGCCTGCCAGTTACTCCTTATCTGGTTGTTTACGAAAATGAATATAAAAAAGAAGGCTCAAAGTTAATCAAGAAGATTAATTCCAGTTTTGATTATCCCCTTTTTATCAAGCCGGCCAACATGGGGTCTTCCGTCGGCATAAGCAAGGTCAAAAAAAGAGCAGACCTGTCGGCCGCCCTCCGACTGGCCTTCCGTTACGACCGTAAAATTCTGGTTGAAAAGGCGATTGCCGGCCGGGAAATTGAATGCAGTGTCCTGGGTAATGACTGGCCGGAAACTTCTCTCCCGGGTGAAGTCATCCCCTATCATGAATTTTATGATTATGCTGATAAATATTTAGAAGGAAAAACCGGGTTTAAGATTCCGGCCGAATTGCCAGAGGCTTTAACCAGGAAGATCCGCCAGCTGGCCATAGCCTCCTTCCGGGCCATTGACGCCTCCGGCTTAGCCCGGGTTGATTTTTTCCTGGAAAATAAGACAAACATTATTTACATTAACGAAATAAATACTATCCCCGGTTTTACTGAAATCAGCATGTACCCCAAGCTGTGGGAAGCGAGCGGGCTGAGCTTCAGCCAGTTACTTGACCGGCTAATTGAACTGGCTCTGGAGCGGCAGGCCAGCCGCCAGCGCTGCCTGGAAAGAACTTAAGACATGCCCAGAGTGTTAGCTATTGACTATGGAGACCGCCATCTGGGCCTGGCTTTAAGTGACCCTTTAGAGATAACTGCCCAGCCTTTTGGCACTTATACTCTGAAAGCCAGCCAGGAGGAAAACCGTAAATTCTTTTCTGATTTGGTCAAAGAAAAGAAGATTGAAAAAATAGTCTTAGGACTACCCATCAGAATGGATGGAACTGAGGGCAGCCGGGCTGAGTTAACCAGAAAGTTTGCCCGCTGGCTGGAGGAAGCTACTGGCCAAAAAGTCATTCTCTGGGACGAAAGATTAACCACCAAAGAAGCCCTGAAAAGGCTGGATAGCTTTAAGGGCAGTTTTAAAGAAAAAAAGGCCAAAGAGGACGAACAGGCAGCCGTCATTATTCTCGAAACTTATCTCGAAAAGAAGCGCTATAATGCTGACCAGTCTGAAGAAAATAGTTAAGACGATTCTAATCGCTCTGATTATAGTTAACCTGTGGTTAGCCGACTATGCTACCCGGACCATGAATTCAGTTTCTCCGGCCAGCCAGGGGAAGCCAACCCTGGTGATAGAAAAGGGTTCAAGTCCGATGGCGGTAGCCAGAATTCTTAAGGATAATCAGCTGATAAGACGGCCATTCACCTTCCGGCTAATCTATTCTCTTTATTATTATCCTCAATCCTTAAAAGCTGGAGAGTACCAGTTCTCATTGCCTGTCAGTCAGAAGAAAATTATGCTTGATCTGGTGGCCGGGCGGGTGCTCCTTCATGCCCTGACCGTGCCGGAGGGCTTAACCTATCTGGAAGTAGCCGGATTGCTGGCGGCCAAAAATTATCCTTTTAGCGGTTCTTTTGCCCGGGCCTGTCAGCAAACCCAGCTCATTTCTGATCTCGATCCTGAAGCCCGTAACCTTGAAGGTTATCTCTATCCAGAAACCTATTATTTTACCAGAGGAATTAGAGCTGAAGAGATAGTAGCAGCCATGGTAGGCCAATTTAAAAAGAATCTCAGTCAGAAAGAACAGGACCGTGCCCGGGAACTTAATCTAAGTTTGCGCCAGGTGGTGACCCTGGCCTCTCTCATAGAGAAAGAGACGGGCCGGGCGGAAGAGAAACCACTCATTTCAGCCGTTTTTCATAACCGGTTGAGGTTAAAGATGAAGCTCGATTGCGATCCGACTATCATTTACGCCTTAAAATTAGAAAATAAATTTGATGGGAATTTGCGCCTGGCCGATAAACATCTTAACTCGCCATACAATACTTATCTGTATCCAGGCTTGCCCCCGGGTCCAATTTGTAACCCCGGCCAGAGTTCAATCCAGGCAGCTCTTTATCCGGCCAGGGTTGACTATCTTTATTTCGTTTCAAAAAACGATGGGAGTCATGTTTTTAACCGGTCATATTCAGACCACCTCCAGGCCGTAAAAAAATTCCAGTTGAAAAATAACGGGCAACTGAGGTAATATATACCGGATTGTAGATACCTAAAGTGTGTAAATAAATTTTACAGAAATAAAGAATTATAGCCGCCAATAAGAGAAAAAATCACCTTCTTGGCTGGCACAATTTTTGCAGCTAAAGAAAGTGGTGAATTGGATATGACAGGAGGAAAAATGCGAACAAAAAAATTTTTCATTTTTTCTCTGGTCCTAGTTCTGATTTTAGCTTTAACCGTTTCCTTTATTGAGGCTGCCCCTCAGAAGAAAGATCAGAAAAAAGACCAGAAAGTTAAATCAGTAATTCCTAAAGATATAAAAACCTTCTTGGAACAGGGTTTACCGGCCAGAGAGGTTAAGGCTGACCTGCCTTTTCAGTTCTCAGACCTTTATATCTTACCGGCCAAGGGTTCTTATATTGCTATTTTCGTCACCAAAATGAAAAATGCCGATTTAAATTATGCTCAGCCAGTTGGTAATCAGGATCTCTATCAGAGTGACGTGGAGATGTTCATCCAATTCTATCAGGCCGGGAGTGAAACACCGAAATTATTGGCCGAGCAAAGAACAGCCAGCTCTTTTACCATTTCGACTGCTGACTATCAGCCAGAAGGAGAAAGCTATTACTACCTCGGCTATCCACTGCCGGCTGGCAAATACACTCTGGCTGCTGCTCTTGGCCATGTTGCCACTAAAAAGCTCGGCACAACCTATTATGATTTTGAGATTCCTAATTTGGAGGAAGCCGCTCAGGCCAATAAGCTCGAGACCACCTCTCTTTTCCTGCTTAAAGATATTCAGCAGATGGACACCCAGGAAAACTATCCCAACTTTCACAAGGATTATTTTAGCTGGATCATTTTCAAAGCTTATCCCTCCCCGGACAATAAATTAAAACCAGGCGACCAGCCCAACCTGATGTTCATGATCTACGGAACCAAGGTAAACGAGAATCAAAAGGTCGACCTCGAAATCAACTTTGATATCAGAAAAGATAATAACAAAATTGTGGCTTTCACCCCGATGAAATATGATTCGCCATTTATTGAGCAGGGTATTCCGATACCGGCTACTAAGAAAGTTCAGATCAAAGATGATAAGGGGGAAAGAATTGAAGACCAGCCTCTCGAACCTGGAGCTTATGAAATCGTCTTAAACATTAAAGACAATGGCTCAGGTTTGACTCTGGAAAAAAGAATTCCCTTTGAATTAATTGTTCAATAATCCTGATCAGTCGCTGGCAAAAATCAAGGCAGCAGGGCTAACCTGCTGCCTTTTTTTATTCTGGCTGATAGCTCTATTCGCCCAGAGGCTAATTCCTTAGGGAAGTCACCCGGGTTGAATTGAAATATTTCGGCCTGTTTTATTTCTTCAGAAAATCAAGGAGCTGCTTGGCCAGCGGCGCTTTTTCATTCTGGGGCGCCAGTTCCAGAAATTTTTCCAGACTGCTAATAGCTTCTTGAGTTTTATTCTGACTGATATAGAGCGAACCAAGCTGAAAATAGGCTTCAGCATAATCAGGTTTAAGCTCAACCGTCTTTTGAAATTGGCTCAGAGCCTCTTCGGCCTGCCCGAGATTGATCAGGCAGACGCCAAGATTATAGTAACCATCCGGATCATTCGGGTTGATCTCGGCCGCCTGGCGGTAATATCCGGCTGCGCCAGCAAAATCACCGTCTTTAGCCAGAAGCTCGCCCATTTCTTTATTAGAGCTAAAACTCTGCGGATTGAGCTCAACCGCTTTTTTAAAAGCCTCTTTAGCTTCCGGGATTTTATTCAGTTTTTTATAAGTCAACCCCAGGTTAAAATAATAAGCCCAGTTTTCAGGATTGAGTTTAAGGGCTTCTTCAAATACCGGCAGGGCTTCCTGGTATTTCTGCTCGTTATATAACCTGGTCGCCTTGATAAAATCTTTATCTGCCTCCGACAGGCTTTTGGCCGCCAGCTCGTCGGCCTTTCCCAGTTTTATTTCCAGTTCGGTGTCAGAGGCAATACCAACATGAACCTCTTGCGTCCGGGGGACAAAGCCTTCCTTTTTGAAAATCACCTGATAATAACCAGGCTGAATACCGATCTGAGAAAACCGGCCGTCCTTCCCAGTGGCTGTTTCGTATCTCTTCGAAGCTGAAGCCACAGAAATGATAGTTACTTCCGCTTTTTCCACCGGATTACCCTGGGCATCAACCACTTTACCCTTGATTTTCCCCTGAACCTGACCACTGACCGCTGAAGTTAAAAAGACAACATTGATAGCCATTAACCAGACACTTATCAATAATTTGGATCTTTTCATCAACCTCTCCTTGCCGGTTAAATTAACCTCTTCTCTCTTGAGCTGGTTTTCTAACCGGTCAAAATCTGTGTTTCTCATTTTTCCGGCCGGTCATTTATTATATCATCAAACAATTATTTCTTTCTCAAGCTGGCCAGTTTAGCTTTTATTTCTGGTTGATCGGGTATCAGAGATAAAGATTTTTCCAGAAGAGCCAGAGCCTGGTCTTTTTCACCCAGATGGAGATGAGCCTCAGCCGCTAAGTTAAGCACCCCAACTTCAGTCGCTTCTGACAGAAGTTCATCAAGATAAACAAGGGCTGGTTTCCAGTCTTTCAAGCCAGCATAGTCAAGGGCAATGATTTTGGCTGCTTCTCTATCTCTCGTTCTCTCATAAAGAGACAGGGCTGTGGCCAGCGATTGACGGTAATCACTTAGGGCATAAAAGGTTTTAGCCAGAAGGAGGAGGCTGGCCTGATCCTGGCTATTAGCCAGAACGCCCTCCAGAATCTTTCTGGCTTCAAGATAATTTCCTTGTAAAAAATGCTGGCTGGCCAGCATTCTCATCCACTCAACTGCGGGCGGAGGCTGGTGAAGGCGGGCATAAACCCAGGGGGCAGTCAACAGCGGGGCGGAAAGTATAATCAAATTATCTTTCTGAGCAGCCTTGATCTTATCTCCTTCGATCAGAGATAACTCCAGTTGATAATAACCTGGTCTTAACTGACTTAAATCCAGAGGCTCACACCAGACCTCACCCTGAGCATTAATGATTTCCCGGCCAAAGGTTTTTTCCAAGCTGGCCGGCCCTGAACCATCCATATTCTTCAAAATCAGTTTAACAATAGCCTTATCACCTAAAACTAATCTTTGATCCAGCTGGCTGTAAACAGACAGCTTTTCGGCTGGAGAAAATTCATTTCGAGCGCTGACCAGAAACTCATGGCCATTAAAAGTAAAAGCTTTGAGCTGTTTATCCTTAGCCTCCGAGAAGCTGTGATAAAAAAGAAGGGGGCTTAACAAGCTGCCGGAGGACTCCGCCGGAATAGAGATGGCCGTTTCAAAGGAAGTAAAATCACGGGAAGTCTTGTTTTTCAACAAAAACATCAGCTTATAGTCGCCCGGTAACAACGGGAAAAGGTCCTGAAAGGCCAATCTCTGCCGGGCATGAGTTTCAAATTGCTGCTGGTTAAGCCTGAGCGGGACTTCTTCTGTCCAGCTTAAAACCGGCTGGCCAGACTTATTCTCGACTCTGACCGTTAATTCGTAGATAGCCGAGTAAAGGCCCTGATTTTCAGAAAAATTGATTTTATCCGGCTCCAGTGACCAGTGGACAAAATTTAATCCGTCCTGCTTAAAAACCTTAACAGCCGCGCTAGAGTCTATATAATTGTGTGAATAATCTACTTCTATAAGGTCCTTATAACTCAAATAGTTTCTGGCATAAGCCGTAGCAAATTTTTTTTCTGGCAGAGATTTAACCGCGGCGATGATAGTCTGGGAAGAGAGGGAGCTAAAATTGGCTGATTGATCTTCAGGTAAGTAGCTCAGGGCAGCTTTGGCCAGCTCAGCATTGACTCTTTTGATTATCTCTGTTGCCTTACTTCTGTTTATCGTTTCTCTGGTCAAGGAGGGTATAACCAGTTTTTCCGGTCCCTCCAGTCCTGGATAATACAGGCGATAATCACCAACGCCCTCTGGCTGATAAAAAATCAGGTAAAAATAAGGTGGCAAATTGTATTGTTCTTCGCCTTTGTAAAACCAGAGCTCCATTGGCCAGAGATCAGAATAAGTGGCATAAATACTCCGTTCCAGCGGCTTTCCAAGAAGCAGGTAATAATAACCGCGTTCACTCAGGCAGCCCCTTCTGGCGGAACCAAGACTGAAATGCTCATCAGCGAAACGGACCCTCTCTAAATAATCTTTATAAAACTCGTTTTCTTTAGTCTCCCGGTCAGGATCACGGACCTGCCAGAACATAGCGATAAAACGATCCCTTTCCCGGTCTGTCTTTAACTTAAAGAAGACTTCTTTCTCCGCGCCAGTAATTATCGGGGTAACGATTTCAAGCCATTCCCGGTAGTTCGGGGCAAGGTTCTTAATATAATCTTTTTCCTTTTGAATAACTGGAAAGCCGGCTATCACCTGACTGGCCAGTAAAATGGTCGCGGCTACAAAAAGGAAAAAAACCGGCCCGGCCTTTTTAAATCTACTCTCCAGGTTGATCGCCAGACTTAGCTTGAAATTGATTTTCAACCGTTGTCTCCTTTTTTAAATTTTATCATAATTCAATTGATTTAAGGCGGTTAATGCTATTTTTTTATGGTCAACACGCCTTATTGATTAATAACTTAATCTGCTCCCAAAACGTTCCTTTAAGCCCATAGACCATAATGATAATAACTTAATAACTTAAATCAATCCAATGTTATGGATTTTATCCATTCAAATAATTGGATTTTGTTAGCAGGGCGAATTCTATTTTAGGCTATCCTGTTCAAAAACAACAAGTTACAAAATATTCTCCCCTGGCATAAATCTTGCTTACCTCCAAGAGAAGGTTAGTATGGGAATTTTTTATAAGGAGGTGGAAAAAAGAGGAGCAAACGACAAGAATATGCCAAAAATGGTTTCGCGGTTTTTAAGGTTTAAAGATAAAAAGGAGGAAAAAAATTGGCCAAAAAGTTTCTAAGTTTGTTGATGTTTGTTTTACTGATCTCTCCTCTGGCCTTTACCCAATCAAGAGAAACAGGCGCTATCACCGGAACAGTAACGGATGAAGCCGGGGCGCCTTTGCCCGGAGTCACCGTAACAATTTCCGGACCAAGCCTGATGGGTAACAGAACTTATGTGACCGATGCCAGGGGGATATACAGATTCCCGGCCTTGCCGCCTGGAAACTATAATCTTAAAGCTGAACTTCAGGGTTTTACCACGGTGGTTAATGAAAATATCCGTTTGAGCACCACTACTACCTTAACCATTGACATTGCCATGAAACAAGCCGCTCTAGCTGAAGAATTAACAGTCGTGGCTAAGGCTCCAACTATTGATGTCAAATCAACTGAAACAGCTTCGGTTTCGTTGAGTAACGAAATCCTGCGAAATATTCCTTACAGTCAATTCACCGCTGACATAGTCAATATGGCCCCTGGAGTCTCCTCGGATTCAGCTTATGGATCTTCTCAAGGAACAGGCATTGCCTACAGTATGGATGGGGTCAATGTGGCTGATCCTGATACCGGTACCGCCTGGGTTTTCGTTGATCATAATATCATCGAAGAAGCCAAAATTATGGGCGTTGGCCTGCCGGCCGAATATGGAAATTTTACGGGTGTTATTTTTAACCTGGTGACCAAATCCGGCGGCAACAGTTTCTCCGGCCATATGGAATTTGATTTTCAGGGAAAAAGAACCGACAGCCCAAAGGGTTTCTGGGGAACAACTAACAATTCAAATTATGTGACCGACTTCCCGGACTTAACCCCTCCTCTGGCCAAGTTGATGGATGTCAACGCGCATCTGGGCGGACCAATAATTAAGGATAAGCTCTGGTTCTATCTCGGCCTTCAGTATTATAAAAGCTGGGATTATCGCACCGGTTTCCCTGAGGCAGTCCGCTACAAACAACCGCGCGGTTATCTCAAACTTAATTCGCAGATCACCCCGACTTTAAGCTTAATGGGCTCACTGGAGATAGATACCTATAATGGTGTAAACAGAGGAGCCGGCGCCACCGTCTCGCCAGAAGCCTGTGTTAACCAGAAATCACCGGAAACAGTGGCCAATTTCAATCTGACCAAAATCATCAGCTCCAAAACCTTTTTTGATTTAAAAGTGGCTTATTTCTGGGGTTATTATTACCTCGATCCGGAAGTTGGCATGGGGCCTTATATGCATTTTAGCTATGATGAGAATTTCCAGACAGGTAGCTCTGGTTATTTTTATTATGCAGATAGAACCAGGCTGCAGGCCAATGCCAGCTTAAGCCACTATGTTGAGGATTTCTATGGCTCTCATGACTTCAAATTCGGAGCTGAATTTGAAAGATCAAAAGTTAGAAACCGTTATGGCTATACCGGTGAAGGCGGAGAGCTGGGTGACCACGTTCAGTACTTTGATTACTATGGTTATCCCTATTTAGCCTATCAATATGATGGTTATGATACCAATACCTATTACACCAGGTTGGAAGCTTTTGCCCAGGATTCCTGGCAGGTAATGAAAAGATTGAATATCAGTGCCGGTGTGCGCTTTAGCCAGTACTGGGGTCAGGTTAAAGGAGTCCCCGGCAATGTTTATACTAATAACCGGATAGCTCCTCGTATTGGCTTCACCTTTGACTTACTCGGAGATAAAACCACTGTTCTTAAAGCCCACTATGGACATTATTCCGAAGCGATGTTTGCCAGCTACCATGACCGGATGAATCCTGACTCCGCTTACAGCGATTATGTTGGTTACTACTGGGACGGCGAATGGATAGAATTTGAAAG
>Ga0208825_1002401_pt1 | contig 12383 bp, 12 predicted proteins | sample AD_UKC113_MetaG_FD_184450 | JGI IMG/M metagenome (GOLD analysis project Ga0208825, IMG submission 184450) | Active sludge microbial communities of municipal wastewater-treating anaerobic digesters from Hong Kong - AD_UKC113_MetaG (SPAdes)... | ecosystem: Engineered > Bioreactor > Anaerobic >...
ATCCACGAGCGCCCTGAAACGCCGGGGCAAAACATTCGCGGCCACGCTTACGAGCCCTTCCGCACCAACCGCAATGGACGGCAGCGCAAGGCCATCGTCTCCCGACAAGACTGTCTTTCCTTCGGGGAGCGTTCTGCAGATTTCGCTTATCTGCCCAAGGTTGCCAGAAGACTCCTTTACCGCCACAAGATTCTCGATATTCCAGAGTCGATTGAGCACGGCCGGGGTGAGGTTGAGACCTGTCCTTCCGGGAACGTTGTAGATGATAACCGGTTTGCCGCGCGCCGCTTTGGCCACCGCGTTAAAATGCAGCCAAAGCCCCTCGGGTGTCGGCTTGTTGTAGAAGGGAACCACGGAGAGCACCGCATCGGCACCGAGATCGATGGCTTCCTCGGTGAGGTGCACGGCTGCCTTGGTGGAGTTGGAGCCCGTACCAACGACGATCGGAACGCCGAGCTTCCGCGCGACGGCGCGCCTCACAAGCTCTCGCCGCTCCTCGGGTTCGACTGTGGGGCCTTCTCCTGTTGATCCCAACACAACGATAAAATTGGCGCCTCCTGACTCATTCTCCCAAAAGCGCCTGAAAGAGGCACGCTCTGTTTCTTTTGAGAAAGCCTCATTGGCATATTCGGCAGCGGAAGTTTCAAAGCTCCTTCCACATTGAAAATCGAGCAGGCGCTCGAATGCCGCACAGTCGACGCGCCCCTCGTCGTCAAAAGGCGTCGCAATGGCAATGCCAAGCCCCTGAATATTCTGTGTCGTGTTCTGTGTCATAAATTCCTCCCTGAATCCTCTAAATCCTTTCCTAAATCCTCTAGTCTATTGTGGCATCGTGTCATCTCATCATATCACAATCTAGCGCTTTGTCGTCTTAGCTCCTGTCGCCTTAGCCCTCGTCGAACAGGCTTGCAAGCACGTCGTCCATCCCGAAAAGCCCTTTTCGGCCTACAATCCAGGCCGCCGCCTTGAGCGCGCCGGCCGCAAACACCCGCCTGTCCCGCGCCCTGTGTACCACCTCCATCTGTTCGTGCGGCGCGTCGAACACAATCTCGTGCATCCCCGCCTCGCTGCCGGCGCGCAACGACGCTATCGGTACTTTGTCATGTACCCAAGGCTCCTTTCCGGACTGGTTCCAGTCTGAGTATCGCTTGGAGCCTGCAATCACAGCCTTGGCGAGCACCTTGGCCGTCCCGCTCGGTGCATCAAGCTTTGCATTGTGGTGATGTTCATATATCCCGATATCGCCTTCACCGTACCAGTCCGCAAAGCGTGCAAGTTGCGACGCGATCTTACGCATAAAGGCTACGGCGAACGAAAAATTCGGGCTTACCAGTACCGCAGTTCTATCCCCCACGCGCGATGCAAGGTCCGGTATTTCCCACCCTGTCGTGGCAATGAGAAATGGCACCTCGTGTTCGATCGCCCAGGAAAGATGAGCTTCCACGGCGCCTGCAACGCTCGCGTCGATCGCGACATCGACAGGTGCTTCTGGAATTGCATCCCCTGAATCGACCATCCACTCGATGGAAAATCGCGGCCCGCATTCTGTGTTCCCTTCATCTGCACTTACAGTTTTTGCTGCATCCGCCGCTCTTGCTGTATTTACCGCTTTTACTTCCTCAACAATCGCGTTTGCAAGTTTGCCAGCGCCAAAAATCCCGATTCTCAGGGTAGGAACTCGGCTCGGCTTTGCATCTTTAGTCGTCGCCGCGTTGGCCGATACACTGTTCATTATCGTGTCTATGCTCATCGTACACCTCCTTTTCTTTATTGAGTGCCGCCAACGGGTTAGGCGTTCTCTGACTTTTCAAAAAAAGCCTCGTGAAGGTTTCGCACAACGCGCTCGGCGTCCTTTTCCTGCACGATAAAACTCAAATTGACCGCGTTTGCGCCCATGCTGATCAGGTCCACGGGAATATGGTCGATGGCGTCGAAGCTCGTCTTGAGCACTTCTGGCGTCTTGCGCAAAAGATCGCCCACCACTGCGATCACCGCCCGGTCCTTTGCAATGGACACCGTGCCGAGCTTTGCCAAATCCTGGCCAAGGGCATCGAGCGGTGCGCCCGCATCCAAAGAAACCGAAACCGATATTTCCGACGTCGACACAAGGTCCACCGAAATGCCTCTTCGCCCAAACACATCGAAGAGCCGTGCGAGGAACCCTGCCTGTTCGGTCATGGTCTCCTGGGTTATCGAGACAATCGCGACATTTCTGCGCATCGCGATGGCTACGCAGGGCCTGCCACTCGACTGCCCCGGACTTATGGTCGAGTGCTTCCCGTCCGGCTTGAAGGTACTCCTGATGGTGACGGGAATCCCGGCATCCAACGCCGGACGCACGGTGGCTGGGTGGAGCACCTTGGCGCCGTAGGAGGCAAGCTCCGCAGCCTCGTCGTAACTCAATATCTCGACAGTCCTCGCGGACGGTACGATCCGCGGGTCCGCCGTCAGAATCCCCTCAACGTCCGTCCAGATTTCGATTTCGGACACTCCAACCGCAGCGCCCAAAATCCCTGCCGAAAAATCCGATCCACCGCGGCCAAGTGTCGTGGTATCACCAGCATCATCTGATCCGATATATCCTTGTGTAACAATGAGATCGCCAGATTGAAGCAGGGGTTCGAGCTGAAGCGCTGCCGCTTTTTTTATTGCCGGCATTTTGGGGCGGGCGCTTCCAAAGTGGCTGTCGGTCTTCATTACGGTCCGCGCATCGAGAAGCGGGCACCGCAAAAAGGATGCAACAAGAATCGAGGACATTCGTTCGCCTGCCGAGGCAATCTCGTCCATAGTGCGTGGGCTCAGCTCACCCAATAAATCGACGCCCCGGGCAAGCTTGTGTACGTTTTCAAGGATCTCGTGGATAGCTGCCATTACCTGAGGCGCCTCAATACCGAGCTCAGTGGCTGTGTCCGCATGCCGTTTTTCCAGGGCCTCCAGGATTTGCTCGGCGCGGCCCAGGTTGTGCCCTTTTGCGGCAGCCGCAATTTCAAAAAGCGAGTTTGTGACGCCTGCCAATGCGGACACCACGACGATGCGTTTGAAGCCTTTCCGTAAATCGACGATGTGTGCAACATCCCGTATGCTTTCTGCGCTTCCGACGGACGTTCCGCCGAACTTCATGACGACGATGTTCATTGCACGGCTCCCACTTCGATCCCGGGAAGCATACCCATGGCGAGCGCCATCTCCGCATTGAGCACCGATGCACCCGCGGCGCCCCGCTCGGTGTTATGCCCCAGCGAAATGAACTTGTAGTCCAAGATAGGGCAGGGGCGCAGCCTTCCTACGGTGATTCGCATGCCGCCGTCTTCTTCGGCATCTTTGCGCGGCTGTGGTCGATTCTCTTCTTCGGTCAAAACCATGAATTTTTCTGGAGCGCTCGGGAGCGCATATTTGGCGGTCTTTGGTTTGAAGCCTGTAAGTGCGCGCGCAACCTCCTCAAGCGGAGCTTTTGTGGCGAGCCTGACCGACACGGAGAGCGTGTGCCCTTCCACGACGGGGACCCGCGTGCAGGTAGCGGACACAGTGAACGGCGCAGGCGATGTAAGCGTCCCGAGAATCTTGTTGGATTCGGATTCGACCTTAGGCTCTTCGTTGCGGATAAAAGGAATGACGTTGCTCACAATGTCGAGGGCCGGCACGCCAGGGTATCCTGCGCCGCTTATGGCCTGCATGCTCGTCACCATAACCGCTTCCAGGCCAAAAGCCTCCTGGAGCGCCGCAAGTGGACAGGCGAGCATCACGGTTGTGCAGTTGGGGTTTGTGACAATCGCGCCGTGCCAGCCTCGGTTTTGTTGTTGTGTAGCAATGAGCCCAAGGTGCTCGGGGTTGAGTTCCGGGATGAGAAGGGGCACGTCCGCATCCATTCTGAAGGCGCTGGCATTTGAAAACACATAGGCGCCTGCAGCGGCAAACTGAGGTTCGATTTCGAAGGCAGGTCCCGCATCGAGGGCGGAGAACACAATCGGGGCAAATGCCGCTTCCGGCGTACACGGAACGACGATTGTATCGCCAAAGCCTGCGTAGGGCGTCCCACCGAGGTGCCATTGGCAGGCATCCGCGTAACGTTTGCCTGCAGAGCGGTCGCTTGCCGCAAGGAATGCGGGGTAGAACCACGGGTGCGCGGCAATACGCCGCAAGAAACGTTGTCCTACGACGCCTGTAGCGCCCAGAATTGCGACGGGTATTTTTTTTGACGGATTTCGTAAAGGACTTAGCGGATCTGAAGTTACAAAAGGACTTGAAATTGTGCTGCTCATCGTGGCCTCTCCTTAAAGCCAGTACTTCAGGAGGTCCACGATAGCTCTTTACTGTTCCTGTGCTTGTGTTGTCATTTTGGACTGGATGTGTCAGTTTCTGACATTCTGGCGTGGCCAGCATCTATCCAAGTCAAGTCCACATACAACCTATGCACTTATCAGTAAAAAGCATACGTCAGGCGCTCCGCGGAACTATGTATTTTCCGCGACAGCCGCCGGGTATTAGCCCGGACGTCCAAGAACAGACCCTCGAGAAAGCCCTGCTCCTTCGGCGATCCTCCCCTTTCCGAAACCTTCTTTGGCTCTCGAAGCCTCCGGTCCGTACTCTTGGGGATCGCTCCTCCATCGGTGGACTGAGGCTAGCACAGGCCTTGGGGCGAGTACAAGGGGGTAGGGCCTCTCGAACTTATAACTTTGCAGGTTTTTTGAATGAAAATCGATTCTTGACCAAATCAGTTGTCCTCGCTACGATGGCGGACAACGTTACAACGAATAAGAATAAGCTAACAGGGAGGTTCTATGCGGCGAACACTTCATGCACTTACTCTCATACTATGTGTCGGTGCATTATTCACATCGTGCGCACCCAAGAGCGCGAAACTGATCGGTATTGCCAAATTCGTGTCCCATCCTGCGCTCGATGCGATAGAAAAAGGCATCGAGGACGAGCTTTCGGACTCAAAGCCCGATTACAAAATCGACCTCCAAAATGCCAATGCAGACATGAATACCGCCGCGCAGATCGCCCAGCATTTTAAACAGGAAAAGGTCGCGTTGGCGGTCGGCATCGCGACGCCAACTGCCCAGGCGCTTGCAAATCAAATCAAGGACAGGCCGGTCATTTACGCGGCCGTTACCGATCCTGTTGCCGCAGGCCTTGTTGCGAACATGGACAAGGGAGGCGCCAACATCACCGGCACTTCGGACATGACGCCCGTGCGCGAGCAGCTCGATTTGCTGCGGTCCCTGAAGCCGAGCGTTAAGCGCATAGGTAATATCTATGCCTCCGGCGAAGCCAATTCCGTCGTCATTGCATCGATTGTCAAAGCTTATTGCCAGGAGAACGGCCTTGAATATGTAGAGACGACCATTACGAATTCTTCGGAAGCGCGCCAGGCCTTGCTTTCCATTGCGGATAGAATCGACGCACTCTATCTTGGCAACGACAATACGGTTTTTTCAGCGTTGAGCGGCATAGCCGATGTCGCCCTGGAGAAAAAAATCCCCGTCGTTACTGCGGATCCTTCTTCTGCTGAGACAATCCCTGTGCTTGCGGCGCTCGGTTACGACTATTATCGAATGGGTGTGGCCACCGGCAAGATCATCGTGCGCGTGCTCAATGGAGAAAAAACAGAGAACATTCCTGCCTTCTTGCCCAAAGAAAGCCAGGATATGTCGTTTGTGCTCAATCTCGATACAGCCAAGCAGCTCGGTCTTACGGTGGATCAGTCTGTGATCGACAAGGCCAAAGTCGTAATCTCGGACGGTCAGCTCACGCGAAAGTAGCGGAAGTAGAAGTCGCGGAAGTAGCGGAATCTAAAGTAGCGGAAGCAAACGATGGTAGAAGGTATTCTCGTCGAGGGGCTCATCTACAGTGTTCTGGCTCTCGGCGTGTTTATCAGTTTTAGGATACTCGATTTTGCCGACCTCACGGTGGAAGGGTCCTTCCCTGCTGGGGCAGCCGCCGGCGCAGTGGTCGCTTCTACCTTAAACCTGTCGCCAAGCCTTCTCGTCAAAGCGCTTGCGGTGCCTGCAGGTTTGTTGGCAGGCTTTCTGGCAGGCGGCGTCGCGGGCCTAGTGACTGCCGAGGTATACCACAGGCTCAAAACCCCGCCGCTTCTTGCAGGCATCGTCACCATGACCGGCTTTTATTCCATCAATCTGAGAATTTTGGGCGGAAAGCCGAACCTTCCCCTCATTGCGAATAACCCAATGCTCAATCTGGCTCACTCCCTTTTGGGCGGCCTTGTGCCGCAGGAGTGGTCGCTCTTAGCTGCGTGTGCGTTGGTCTGCCTTGTGCTCTTTGGTTTACTCGATCTTTTCTTTCACACCGAAATTGGCATCGCGATGGGCGCGCTCGGCGACAACGAAAACGCGGTAATTCAGGCGGGCATTCAGCCCAACCGCCTGCGCACGCTTGGCCTTGTCCTTGCCAATGCGTTGCCCGGGCTTTCCGGAGCAATGGCCGCGGCGTATCAGGGCTTTGCCGATGTCAATCTCGGCCAGGGCGTCGTTGCAGCAGGGCTCGCTACGGTCATGCTCGGCGAGCTCATTATTCATTCGCAATTCATAAGCCTCCAACTGGCACGCGTGTTTTTAGGCTCGATTCTTTTCCGCGCGCTTATGTACGCCGCCCGCTCCTGGGGCTATGTGGCAGGTATCACACCGAACGATCTCAGGCTCCTTACTTCGCTTCTCATCATTATTTCCGTGAGCCTTTCACGCCTTGGAAGGAAACGCCGATGATACGGGTTGAGAATATCGTTGTGAGCTTCGATCTCGGAGGCGGACAGGAACACCGTGTGCTCGATGATCTTTCGCTTGCAGTCCAGCAAGGCCAAACGGTGTCCATTATCGGCTCGAATGGCGCCGGCAAGAGTACGCTCCTCAATGCCATTGCCGGTACGGTGCCACTGCGGGCGGGGCGCATCTACCTCGATGGAAAGGAAATGACGTCCTGGCCCGAGTGGGAACGGGCGATGTATGTCGGCCGGGTGCGGCAAGATCCCATGGCGGGCACCGCAGGCGAGATGACGGTGCTGGATAACCTCGCCCTTGCGTCCCGCAAAGGGCCGCGCCGATTCCGGATTGCGACGCCTGCGCGATTCGTGCGCGAGATGGAAGAAAAGCTCAGTAATCTCGGCATGGGGCTGGAAAGCCGCCTGCACGAGAACGTTTCCAGGCTCTCTGGCGGCCAGAGGCAGGCCCTCACCCTGTTCATGGCGGTCCTGTCGCAGCCCACTGTGCTCCTGCTTGATGAGCATACGGCAGCCCTGGATCCCGCCAATGCGGAGATGATCGATGCGCTGACACGCCGTTTTATCGAGGAATACCAGCTCACCGCCCTCATCGTCACGCACGACATGAAGCGCGCGCTTCGCGAGGCAAGCCGCGTGGTGATGATGCACGAGGGTCAGATAATCGCCGACTTGAGTGGCGATGAAAAAAAGAATATGGATGTGGCAGGCCTTGTGCAGCTCTTTAAAACCGCGCGGGGCGAAGACTACACCGAGGACCGCGACCTTCTGATTTAGCCTGCCAACATCCTATGCGCTTTACTTATCTAGTAAGCACTTACTCGTTTAAACTGGTCATCCAGCCAGTTTTGAACGTCGCGTTGCACCTCGTCGCGGTTGATCTCGTTCAGGACTTCGTGCCTTGCACCCGGATAAACGATGAGTTTTACATCCTTGATGCCGAGCTCTTTGTAGCGGTCAAATAGCACCTTGACGCCGTTGTTAGCCCCGACAGGATCTTTCTCGCCTGCAATAATCAGCACGGGCAGATTTTTGGGTATAGATTCCTGGTTGTTGGGATCGAGGAACTCCCACATGCCCCGCGCCATGTCGTACAACATGCCGTTGGAGAATGCGAAGCCACACCACGGATCATCAATATACTTCTTGACCTCTTCTTCGTCCCGCGATAGCCAGTCGAAAGGCGTTTTTACAGGCGCGAACGCCGCATTCATGCTATCGAAAAGGCCTGGCCCTTCTGGATACGTGTCCCTCGATGCACCTTGAGCAGCTTGCGCAAACATGGGTTCTGCTTCTTTTGGAATCACCGCGAGACCTGTCGTACCGGAGAGCACGACACCGCTCAATTCTGATCCCCATAACTCGATATAGCGTTGAGAGATAAATGATCCCATGCTGTGTCCGAAGAGGAAGACCGGCAGTCCAGGGTTTTCCTGTTTGATAATCTGCGTCAGCTGATGTTCATCGTTTACCATTCCGTTCCAGCTATCCACTCCTCCAATTCCGGCCTTGGAGAGCTCCTTGGCCGTCTTCCCGTGACCGCGGTGGTCATCAGCGTAGACAGCGTAGCCCGCCTGATTGAGGAACTTCGCAAACCGCTCGTACCGCAGGGCGTGTTCTGCCATGCCGTGCACCACTTGCACCACAGCCTTTGGCTTTTCGTTTTCCGGGAACCACTTGTACACAAAAATCTCAAAACCGTCCGGGTCTTTGAAAGTAAACGTAGCGTTGCTCATGCAAAACCTCCTAAAAGCAAGTCAAAAAATACAGAATGCTCTGATGAGTAGTGCTGTTTTGTATTCAGATTTATCTTTACCACAGTCTTTGACCCATTGCCAGGCCCTTTGGGAATTTGTCAGCGTTCAGGCACTCTGTGCCGAGCCCTTCAACGGTGCTTCGACTTCTAGTGTTTAACATGGTTCTGCTTCAATTGAAAATTCAGACAACTAGGCATTTGAGATTTTGCTTAATCATTCTTTTGAGCCAATCTTCCTCCTCCCCAAGATTGTCGGACAGCTTCAGCCCAGCGCCAATCGCAAGCCAGGCCCCATAATTTCCGATGTCATATTTTGAGAGGACCGTTTGCTTGTAGAGCTTCGCGAGATACTGTTTAAAGCTTCTGAAATTCGAGTCTTCCTCCTCGGTCCCGTGGGTGGGCAAATACGGCGTTTCCATTGTCAATATGCTTCTGATCAGGTCGCCTTCTATGTTGCCGGAATGGCAGTTCATCCAATCGAGGAGGACAAGCCGATCTCCCACTCTTTGTACGTTGCCGGGGTGAAAGTCGCCATGGCATACGTTGTTTTTTTCCGGCAGCGACGCGAGGTATGCTTTCATTTTGCCCTTTGTTTCTTCATCGAGATGAGTCTTGTCGAGCTGCAGCCGAAATCTTGTACTTTGTTTTGGCAGAGCCGAACTTTCGACCATACCCACTTCCAATTGTTTGCGCACGAGCTCGTCTACTATTATGTCTATTGCTTTTGCACTGTACCGATTGTTCGAGATTTCGTCGGCCAACGAAACACCTTTGATGTACTCATAGACGATGCCATGACGTTCGCCAATCGTGACCGTGTCATAGATCTTGGGAGCGGAAACATTGAGTTTTTGGACCTCATAAGCTATGCCCGCTTCGTAATCCACCGCCTCTTTGGAATAATCCCTGGTGAACAATTTGAGCACTTTTTCGTCGTCGAGCCGATACACCTCCGAAGTCACTCCTCTTCCCACAATCTCAAGTTTATTCACGTCGATATTTGAGGTATCCATAATGTTTCCTTCTTAATAGGAAAGTCTAAACTGAGTCTTGGAATTTAGATAGTGAAAGCTAAATCATTATTGGAATAATATATAAGTACACGTTTTTCATTGACATGTAATGAAATAGCAATATAATCGAATTGTATGCAAGGGGGTCGGGAAAGAGGCGTATAGTCAGACAAGGTTTTGGTTAGCGGATTCGTTTGGGGTGTTATTGTTTTCTTTACTTTTGGGTTGTAGCCCTATGGCCGGAATGGTGCTGTGCACAGCATGAGCCATTGAGCGTGGGGCCACCACAACGATTCTCGAAGTGTTTTGCCTTTTTAGTACTTAATATTTTCGCACGAAACATTCCACAAAAACAAATGAATGGGCTTTGTTATCTATTTCACGTACTTAATCGCTTGTCCTCTCAGAACATAAGTCTGTGAAATATATACTCCTAGAACTGCATAGCTCTTATTGTCAAGAGAGATATTTATCACGTCATCCGCCTGATACTGGGCCTTGGCCTTTTCAAGCAGATCGTCATAGGTCGCGCCGCCATAACTTATGATTCCGAGGATTGTATGACGAGTACCCTCAAGTTTCACTTCTCCAAGGATTTCGTACTTCTGGGGTTCCAGATTTGCAACAAGCCCGCCACTCTTTCCTGGATAACTAATGCTCATGCACGAACTCAGCAGTAGCACCAGAGCTAAGGCCACAACAATCAACGCCATCCTCTTTTTCATTTCTTCTCTCCTTCTTAAATCAATTTAAATCAATTATCGAAGCCCATTCATTTGTTTTCGTTTTTACTTGCCACCGCTACACGCGCGCAAAAAGTGCGTCTAAGCGTCGTGGTTTACAGCCCACAAAAACCATTATCTAGACTTATTCAGAGAGCTCACTTTGTACTACTGCACGGGAACAGCGCCCGTCAAGGCATTCTAATGCCCATTTCAACGGTTTGAGAAAGGATTCAGCACAGGTCAATGATGACGCACAAATACGTCCAGCCTTCCCTCGTTGCACAATAAGCGGTATCCGAAACCCATGCTTCTGTAGTCGGGTACGTCCTCCAGCCCTAATCCCAAGCTTCTTGGCGACTTCTGCTCCGCGCTTCCTTGAGTCTATTTGGTACCGATCGTCCCGCCAAGTAGGCTACTGTCTTATTCTCCTATAGCAAGTCTTGACCATAGTGTGATTTATGATCTCAGATCGTACCAAGTCAAAAGCCAATGTTTTCGCTGTTTCGCCAAACAGCGGAATTCCCCCTCCCAATACGACAGGCACCGTGGTGATTATCATCTCGTCAAGCCGATCCTCTCGAAGCAAACTTCGAATCACCGTACCACCGTCCACATACAGATTGGTGATTCCCCGATTCTCAAGCGTTTCAAGAACTCGAGTTAGGGGGCCATTTAGGACCTCTACCTTTCCTTCAAAACGAGGCGGCAACTGTCTTAAAGTGGTAGAAAGTACGAAGACCGGCTTTGAATAAGGCCACTCGGGGAATTGCGTTGTCAGTTCAAAAGTGTTTCTTCCCAATAGAACGGCATCGATCGTCTTGAGAAAATCTCCGTATCCATAATTGCTATGCTCAGGATTCGGTATTTGAGTTAGCCATTCGATATCGCCATCTGGCCGCGCTATGTAGCCATCCATCGAGCAGGCAATGTAAGCAAGTGTTTTCAACGAACATTCCTCCAGCCGGAGAATAGACGAATGAATGGGCTTCATCATCTATTGTGCGTACTTAATAGCTTATCGTACTGTTTGTCTGGCCGAAAGCCCGTCATGCGTTCTGTTGCAAAAGGCATGACGGCCGCGTGGAGCTTGCCCATCGCGGCGTGGCTGGCCGGTGCGCATTTCGCTAGTCATGCTAGATAAAGCCTCCGTTTTGACCGCTGCCATTACTGCCAGCCTGGTCAGCTTGAACGGACCCCAAAAGCATCCTTGGTACGATCTACGTCAAAAAAAGGGTTGTTGACTTGATAACCCTGCGTGTCAACGACTATTCGGACGAATTAGGAATGAAATGTTCTCCGCCTAGAATTGGACTCCGGCTACTATGAACACTCACATTGGGACTCTGGACAAGTACCTGCAGTGGTACAACACTGCACGGATCAAGATGTCGCTGGGAGGCAAGAGCCCGGTTCAGTACCGTTTAAGCCTTGGGTTTGCAGCATGACTGTCCAAGAAAACGTCCGCACCCCCAAACCGGAAAGTTCAAACCGACCTTGACAACCGGCAGCTGGACTTATCGTTCATACGGACCAAGGCGCCCAGTTTACTAGTGGGAAGTTTACGATGCTGGTGAGAAGCAAGGGAGCAATCCCTTCGAACAGCGCGAAAGGTAATCCCTATGACAATGCACTCATGGAATCATTTTACAAGACCCTGAAACGGGAACTTGTGAACAATGCCGGATTCAAGACAAGAGACGAAGCGCGGCTTACACTGGTCAACTACATTGAGTTGTACTACAACAGCGTAAGAAAGCATTCGGCGTAAGGGTATTTTACTCCTCGGGAATATGAGGAGCTGAATTCATAGATTTCTCTTATCTTTGTGTCCAAAATAACTGGACCATTCCAATATCCTATACCTCTCTTGTGTCCACTTGCAGGGGGTCAATTCAGACCTTGACATCGTGACAGGCCGGGTTGTCAGGTCGAAGCGATTGTTAGCCGAAAGTTTTTCCTTAATAACACATATTCTATATCATAAGGTTTTTGTTCTTTAATTTCAAATCCCATACATTCAAGCATCCTCTTTGATGGTTCATTTCTAGGATCTATTGATGCGATGATTTCATTCTTTTTCATTATTCCAAACAAGTAATTCAATACTCCAAGCGTTGCTTCTTTTCCATATCCTTTGCGTTGATTATCCGGCT
>Ga0208825_1002404_pt1 | contig 12375 bp, 10 predicted proteins | sample AD_UKC113_MetaG_FD_184450 | JGI IMG/M metagenome (GOLD analysis project Ga0208825, IMG submission 184450) | Active sludge microbial communities of municipal wastewater-treating anaerobic digesters from Hong Kong - AD_UKC113_MetaG (SPAdes)... | ecosystem: Engineered > Bioreactor > Anaerobic >...
AGTTTGAGAGTTTCCGTGACGCTTTGATCATGTTGCGCACCGCAGATCGCCATGGGTACGGTGAGCAACATGATCAAAGCGTCACGGAAACTCTCAAACTGTGCCGACAACACCAAGAAAATCACAATCAGCGCCAGCGCCAAAGTCATCAGCATCGCCGAGCCTTCCTGCTTGAACTGCCGCGACTCGCCGGCGTAATCCACGCTGTAACCCTGCGGCAGCACGTCTTTGGCGGCTTGGTCAAGGATGGCCAGTGCCTCACCCTTGCTCACGCCGGGGCGCGGGGCAAAGGTGATCGACACCGCGTTGAGCTGCTGGAAGCGCTTGAGCGATTGTGGTTGCGCGCTTTCTTTCAAGGTCACGATGGTGGATAGCGGGATCAATTGGCCATCGCGGGTACGGGTGTAGTAATTCTCCAGTTGCGAGGCGTTGAGACGATCGCTGCGCTGCACCTGCGGAATTACCCGATACGAGCGGTTTTGCATTGAGAACAGATTGCTGTAACCACCGGCTAACATTGCCGACATATCGGCCGCCAGCGTGCGCATATCAATCCCCAGTGTGGCCGCCTTGTCGCGATCCACATTGACTTCGATACGCGGCTTGTCGATCTTCAAATCCTTGTCGAGGAAAATAAACCGTTTGCTGGCATATGCCTTGGCCAAAATGGCGTCCGACAGCTCCGAAAGCTGCTGCAAGCTGCCTACGCCACCGACAATGAACTCGCCACCACCACCACCGCCGCCGGCGCTAGGTAACGATGGCGGCACCATCGCGAACACGTTGAGTCCGGCAATTTGATTCAACTTGGGCTGCAACTCTTTCTGCAAGACCTGAGTCGTGGATCGAGAGCGCTGGCTCCACGGCTTCAGTACAAACCCGGCCATGGCGCTGGGGCTGGCGCCACCACCACCACCCATGCCACCGTTGATCAAGAACGTTTCTTTGATCTCCGGAATGTTGCGAGTAAATTTCGAAATTTCACCGGTGTAGCGTTCCACGTAGTCCAACGTGGCCACGGGGTCGGCACTGGAAATCGAAAAAATAAAACCTTCGTCTTCAACCGGCGCGGGTTCTTTAGGTGCACCCATGTATAGGAAACTACAGCTGATCAGTACAATCAGGCCGAACACCGCGATGACCGCCTTGGTGTCCATCGCACTGTGTAGGCGACGCTGATAGGCGTGGTGCAGTGTGTCGAAGCGCGCATCCAGCCAGCTTTCGAATTTACCTTTGGGGTGGTTGGGGTCATGCGCGACGAGAATGCGTGAGCTCATCATTGGCGTCAGCGTCAACGCAATCACCCCGGACAGCAGCACCGAGCCAGCCAAAGTAAACGCAAATTCGGTGAACAACACGCCGGTCATACCGCCTTGGAAACCAATCGGCAGATACACCGCAATCAGTGTCGTGGTCATTGCCACCACCGGCCACGCCAATTCGCGTGCACCGCGAATGGCGGCATCGAACGGGGACATGCCCTCTTCGATATGGCGGTGAATATTTTCCAGCACGATGATCGCGTCATCCACCACGATGCCGATGGCCAGCACCATCGCCAGCAAGGTCAGCAGGTTGATGGTGAAGCCCATCAACAACATCAAAAACAGGCCGCCAATCAGCGATAGCGGAATGGTTACTGCCGGAATGATCACGCTACGCAGCGAGCCTAAGAATAGGTAAATCACCACGATCACGATAACCAAGGCTTCGATGATCGTGCGGATCACCTCATTGATCGAGTCTTGAATTGCCTCAGTGCTGTCGTACGGAATGCTGGCCTGCATGCCCTGCGGCAGCTGCGGGATGATTTCGTTGTCCCAGACCTTGCGCACAGCCTTGATCACATCCAGTGAATTGGCATCGGGCGAGACACTGATGGCCATGAACGTGGCGGCATCACCACCGTTGATGCGCACAGAGGTGCCATAGCTGTCGGATCCCAGTACGACGTCGGCGATATCACCCAAACGTACGATCGCGCCATTTTGCTCACGCACGACCAGTTTGCGGAACTCTTCAGCATTGCGCAGATCGGTGCGTGCCGTCATGTCGATGGCCACCATGTGGCCCTTGGTCGAGCCCACGGCAGCAAGCACGTTATTGGACTGCAATGCACTATTGACATCGCTGGCGGTCACCTTGAGCGCGGCCATTTTTTCCGGCTTCAGCCAGATCCGCATGGCGAAGTTACCCGCACCCATGATGTCGGCACTCTGCACACCGGCAACCGTCACCAGTTTGGGCTGGATGACGCGGGTCAGGTAGTCACCAATCTGATTGCCATCCAGGCGATTGCTAGAAAACGACAGATACATCGAAGCAATGCTCTCGCCTTGCTTGAGGTCGATTACCGGGTCTTCCGATTGTGCCGGTAGCTGCCCGCGCAATTTGTTGACTTTGGCGCTGATCTGGGTCAGCGCTTCACTGGGGTTCTTGTCCAAGCGGATATAGGCTTGGATGGTGCTCACTCCCGCGGCACTGGTCGATGTCAGGTAGTCGATACCCTCAGCACTGGCGACTTCGCGTTCCAGCGGTGTGGTGATGAAGCCTTGAATCAAGTCGGCATCGGCGCCGAAATAGGTCGTGCTGATGTTGATCACCGCGTTGCGCATTTCTGGGTATTTGCGCACGTTTAATTCGCTGAAGGCGCGCAGGCCAAACAGCAAAATGAACAAGCTGACGACCATCGCCAGCACCGGTTTACGGATGAAAAGATCGGTGAATTTCATCGGTTGCCTCGCGTCCGCGTCGCCAGCGATGGCAACCCGGAAAAATGGGATAGCGCGGTATTGCCGCGCTGGCGGCGATCAGCGATTGCTGACCGCAGGCTGCGTGTCACTACTCGGCTGCACACTATTGTCGATGGTGACTTCTGCGCCATTGCGCAGCTTCAACAAACCGGAGGAAACCACCTGCTCACCCGGCTTGAGGCCATCGATCACTGCGATCAAGTCGCCGCGGGTTGCACCGGTTTTGATGAAGCGTTGGTTGACCACCAATTTGTTGCCGGTCAGTGGTTTGCCTTGGGCATCGGTCTCGCCAGCCTTGCGTTTCTCCGAGGTGATCACAAACACGGCATTACCATACGGATTGAAGCTTACTGCCGTTTGCGGAATTACCACTGCATCCTGCGCGGCACCTAGTTCAAACCCAACTTTGGCAAAGCTGCCGGGGCGCAAGGTATTGCCCGGGTTTTGCAATGTGGCCTGTGCCTTGAAGTTGCGTGTGTTGGTGTCTACCAAGGGGTCAATTGCGGTGATGTCGCCATCGAATGTCTGCCCCGGTAGCGCATCCACCGTGGCGCTGATCTTGCCGCCCTTCACCAACTTGCCGATCATTTGCTCGGGCAGGGTAAAGTTCAAATAGATAGGATTGAGCTGTTGCAAACTGACGATGGCATCGCCGGGCGCAAGGTATTGGCCAAGGTTGACCTTACGGATCCCCAACACCCCCGAGAACGGCGCGCGGATGGTCTTGCGCGCAATCAATGCGCGCTGCGCGTCCACTTGTGCGCGGGCGTTGGCGGCGGCGGCGACGCGCTGTTGCACGTCATCCAGTGACACCAATTTATCTTTGCCCAGTGCCTGCCACCGCTGTGCTTGTACCGCTGCCAGCTTGGCTGATGTTTCCAGCGCCTTGAGCTGGGCGTCTTCGTTATCGGTATTCAGGCGCAGCAGGACGCTGCCTTTACTCACCGGCTGGCCGGCTTCAAATTCAATGCTGCGCACCACACCGCCCGCTTCGGTGGTGACATCGGCGCCATTGACCGCGAACAAAGTACCTACCGCATCACCTGCAGCATTCCAGCGCTCGGATTTGGCAGTGGCAGCCGAAATGGCGACCGCCGGCTGCGGCATGTTGTTGAAGAAGTCATTCGTCTTCTTGGCGAAGATCGCCTTGATGCCCAGCACGCCACCAAAGACGACGATGGCGCCAATCAACATCAAGATCCAGCGTAAGGAAGAGTTGGGTTTGCGGCCGGACGAATAGGCAGGCATGGGTAGAAATCCGGTAAATACGAAAAGGACGAATTCGCAATACTAGCAGAATAGTGAACTAATCGGTGCAGAATTTTAGTGCTTGTCGTAGTCCTGCGTAAAAAAAAGCCCGACAGCGTGAGCTGTCGGGCCGTCGGTGTCGGTGCGAGGGGGCGCGCGACCGACACCGTCCCTGCGGGAGGGATATGGCAGCCTGCCGATTACTTGGCGGCTTTGGCGTTAGCCTTGGTGGCCTTTTCCACTTCGGCCTTGACCTGAGCACTGGCCTGCTCGAACTGACCCTTGGCCAGCGAGCCGATGGCTTCGTTGGTCTTCACGGTATTGGCAAACACTTCTTGCACGGTGCTGAAGCTGCGTTCGGCGTTGGTGCGGGCAACCTGCACGCCCTTCGGCCACACGGCCTTCAGGCCATCGGCGTCGCGCACTTGCAGCAACTCGCCGGTGAAGGCGAAGCTGGCGTTGACGGTTTCTTCGATTGCGGCCAACTGCAGGCCAAAGGCCTTCTCGGCGTTTTCCAGGGCCAGACGATTGACGTTGGCGGCGGCATCGGCGAACTGGGTGGCGGCTTTGCTGAACTGATCGTTGAACTGGTACATGGCGGTCTCCTGCTGCTGTTATCGGCAAGGTTTGCCGGATTTGTGCGTTGCAGCATAAGCGGAGATTTGTTGCAATGCAACATGATGCCGACGAACGGTCGCCTCGGGTTCAGCTTGCCGCCTTCCCTCGCTTTGTTAACGCGGATGAAGCTGGCCGAATTGTGTGGTCGGCAACGCAATTTCGGGCACTGCCAGCGCGCCAGCCACTCCTCGTGCCTGTGGGGCCAAAAAGCCCAGGGCACGCGCATAGACATCGCGTTTGAAGGTCACCACATGCGCCAACGGGTACCAAAAATCCACCCAGCGCCAGCCGTCAAATTCCGGCGCGGGGGTCAAGTCTAGGCGCAGATCGCTGTCCGCCCCGCAGAACCGCAGCAAAAACCAGACTTGCTTCTGGCCGATACACACCAAGCGTTCTTTGCGGCGAATAGCATGCGGCGGCAACCGGTAGCGCAGCCAGCCGGGGGTCGCCGCCAGCAGCTCCACATGCTCCGGGCGCAGGCCGGTTTCTTCATGCAGCTCGCGGTACATCGCTTCAAGTGGGGTTTCGTCGGTATTGATCCCACCCTGCGGAAACTGCCAACCGTCCCGGCGCACGCGGCGTGCCCAGAACACCCGTCCATCTTCGTGCATCAGCACGATGCCCACATTGGGCCGAAACCCGTCCGGATCGATCACGATGCGGACCTCAAAAAATTTGCCTGCCCCGACTGTGCCAGCCAACGGCGGGGTGGGCAAGACTCGACATGCGGCCAATTGACGGCGGCCAGAACAATCCGGATAATGGCCGGCTCTGCGTTGGCTATGTAGCTCAGCCGGTTAGAGCACAGCACTCATAATGCTGGGGTCGGTGGTTCGAGTCCACCCATAGCCACCAACGCAAGCAGTCATCAGACCCCGCAGCTTGCGGGGTTTTGTTTATCTGCAGGATGGTTTGATGGATATCTTCAAGCGTTTCACCGTGGAAGCCGCACACCGGCTGCCCCATGTGGCGGACGGGCACAAGTGCGCACGGCTGCATGGGCATTCGTTTGTGATCGAGTTGCACGTCACCGGCGCGCCCGACCCGCACCTAGGTTGGGTGATGGATTTTGCCGAGTTGAAGGCGGCGTTTTCGCCGTTGTACGAGCAGTTGGACCACCACTACCTCAACGATATTCCCGGCCTGGAAAACCCCACCAGTGAGCAGTTGGCGATCTGGGTGTGGCAGCGGCTGAAGCCGCAGGTGCCGCTGCTATCAGAAGTGGTGATCCACGAAACCTGCACCTCGGGTTGCCGGTATCGCGGCGAGTAGGCGCTGCGCAGAGAATCAACTGGCAATTGACAATCATTCGCATCTTTGGTGTAGTGGGCGCAGATCACCCGAGCCCCCGCGCATGTACGTCTGCATTTGCAATGGCGTTACCGACCACCAGATCCGCGAAGTTGCGGAAGCCGGTTGCAGTAGCGTGTCCGAAATGACCATGCGCACCGGTGCCGGTGCCAGCTGCGGCTCCTGCCTGAATTTGCTGGCAGAGATGATTGACGATGTGCAGGCCGCACGCCGCGCCTTGCCTTTGCCGGTGCTGTCGCGCGCTGCTTGAGGCTGCCTGCCGGCAGCGCCCATAGCGGCGCTGCAACAAGAATGCCTCCCATTCCGCACCTTGCGCGTCGCGTCGCGCTATAAAGCACTGCCACGTCAATACAGGAGCTGCGCCATGAAGGGCGATGCCAAAGTCATCGGGTTTCTCAATAAGGCGCTCTACAACGAGCTGACTGCGATCAACCAGTATTTTTTGCACGCCAAGATGCTGAAGAACTGGGGTTTGAAGATGCTGGCTGCGCACGAGCATCACGAGTCCATCGACGAAATGAAGCACGCCGACTTGCTGGCTGAGCGCATCTTGTTTCTCGACGGGCTGCCAAACTTTCAGGCGTTGGGAAAATTGCGGATCGGTGAGACTCCGGTAGAGATTTTGCGCTGCGATTTGGCACTGGAAATGGACGCCGTACCGCTGCTGCGCGAGGCGATCGCGTACAGCGAATCCATCGGTGATTACGTCAGCCGCAAGCTGTTTGCCGACATCTTGGATTCGGAAGAAGAGCACATCGACTGGATCGAGACGCAGTTGTCGCTGGTCGAGCGCCTGGGCGAGCAGAACTATCTGGCGCAGACGCTGGAAGACTGAGTACGGCTGGCTTGTGTGGGGTGATGCAAGACACCGGCCAGGTGTGTTCCCCGGCCGGTCTTGTACTCAGCCGGGCGTGTTAGCGAGTAGGCGCGTTGCTGAATAACAACGCGCGCAAGGCCACCCGCACTTGCGCAAATTCACTGACGATGCGGGCAACCGCCGGGCCCGGCTGGGTCATGGTGCCGTCACGCGCGGCGTGTTCCAGATCGCGGGCCGCATCGGACAGCGTGGTGGCCCCGACATTGGCACTGGACGATTTCAGCGTGTGTGCGGCAACCCGCAGTGCAATCGGGTCGATGTTGACGGCGGCGCGCTCGAGCTGGGCAATCAAGCGCGGTGCGTCTTCCAGATATACGGCGATGATTTTGTCCACCTCGCCACCCAGCACATCACGTAGCTCATCGAGTACACGCTGGTCCAGCACCGAGGGTGCGCGCGTGCTCAATTGCGCCGCCGATGGGGTGGCTTCGGGGACGGTCATCGCGCTGCTCTTCCAGCGCGCGATGCATTGTTCCAGCTCGACCCGGGTGACCGGTTTGGCCAGATAGTCGTCCATGCCGGCATCCAGACATTTTTGCCGGTCACCGGCCATCGCGTTGGCGGTCATTGCCACGATGGGCATACGCCGGGTTGCCTTGCGCGATTGTTCCAGCTCGCGCCAGCGACGGGTGGCGCTGTAGCCGTCCAGTACCGGCATCTGGCAATCCATCAGCACCAAGTCGTATTGGGCTTGATCGAGTTTTTCCAGCGCCACTTGGCCATTGCCGGCGGTATCACATTCGGCGCCCAGCACTTGCAGCAAGCGTTGCGCCACCATCAAATTGACCGGATTGTCCTCGACCAACAGGATGCGCGGCTTGCTGGGGATGGCGTCCTGTGGCTTTTGCGCCGCTGGTGCCGGGTGTGGGTTCTGTTGGCCCCACGTCACTCCCGAGGCCGACAGCACGGCGCGCAGGTCGGCGTCTTCAACATTGCGAGGAATCAAAGTGGCGGTCACGGGTAGGTCCAATGAGGTTGCGTCATCGCCGCGCAGATACACCAAGCGGACTTCACCATATTGCTGTTTACGTTCCATGTTGCGGGCCAAGGAAACCGCCGTGCTGCGAATGCTGGTCAAATCTGCAAGCACCACCGAGAACGTCCATGGATCGCCCTGGGTATGTGCCTGCCGCAAGCGTTCCAGAGCATCGTGGGTGTTTTCCACGGCGGTGACGCGCAGGCCCCAGTTGGGCAATAGCATGGTCAGGCGCATGCGCAGGCGCGAGTCGGTGGTGATCAGCAACACCCGCCCGCCATGCAGATCCCCCTGTTGCATGGGCATGTCGCCTTGCACCTTGAGCAGCGGGATTTCAAACCAGAAGGTGGAGCCTTTTCCAAGCTGCGATTCCACGCCAATCTTGCCGCCCATCAAGGACACGATGCGCTGCGAAATCACCAGCCCAAGACCGGTGCCACCATACAGGCGCGTGGTGGAGGCATCGGCTTGGCTGAATGCCTGGAACAGCTTGGCTTGGGTGGCCGCATCAATCCCAATGCCGGTGTCTTGTATTTCGAATCGCAAAAGATGCTGGGTGACGGTTTCACCTAGGCGCTTGATGTTGACGGTGACATTGCCGCGCTCGGTGAACTTGATCGCATTGCTGACCAAGTTGCTCAAAATTTGGCGTAGGCGCACCGGGTCGCCACGCACGGGCAAGCGTACGGGCGAGTCGATGTTCAGATGCAAGTGCAAGCCCTTGGCGTCGGCCGAGCGCTCCATCAAGGTGATCACGCTGCCCAGTAGCTCACGCAAATTGAAGCCGGTGGTTTCCAGCTCCAGCCGGTCTGCCTCGAGCTTTGAGTAATCCAGAATGTCATCCACGATGCGCAGCAATTGTTGCGCCGACGCGGTGGCGGTCTTGAGGATTTCCTGCTGATCCAAACTGAGTTTGGAGGTAGAGAGCAAATCCAGCATCGGGATGATGCCGTTCAGCGGGGTGCGGATTTCATGGCTCATCGTGGCCAAGAATTCACCTTTGGCCATCACCGCCGATTCGGCCGCTTGTTTGGCCCGGGTCAGTTCTGCTTCGAGCACGGTGTGGCGGTCGATCTCCTCTTGCAGCATGCTGATTTCGGCTTCCTTCTCACGAGTGCGCTCTTCTTGATTTAGCAGAGCTTGTTCGCGAGAGCGGGTACTCCATGCCAGCGCGGTGGTGGCAAACAGTGCCAATAGTGCCAGCACCAGTGCAATCAGTTGCCATGGGCCTTGCACGCCAAATTGATTGATCGCCAGTGCCAATGCGGCACCCGCAGCTGCCCCCAGCGCCAGCCAGCGCGCACTTAGCAGGGTGAGGCCATCCGATTTGCCGGTATTCACAAGGCGGCACTCTGGAAGTCGAAGTCAAGGGCTTGTTCAGGGCGTTGTACCAGATTGCCCTGAATGTAGTCGATGCCGGCCACCCAGAGCGCGGCGGCGGCTTGCGGGTCTTCCACTGCTTGCCCGATCACTTGCAGGCCCAGCCGATGGGCAGATTCGATTGCCAGTCGCATTTCATCTTGCATGGCTTGCTGCAATGGCTGCTGGGCAAAGTCGGAGGACAGCCGCAGGTAGCCGAGTGGCAGCATCCGCAAGAGTTGATTGCCATCTTCGGTACTGCGGAACTGGCTGAGGCAGAACTGCACGCCTGCCGGGACCAATTGCTCGCAAAATTGCTGAAGCAGCACGCTATGCACCACAGCATCTTCTTGACGGATATCGATAACCAGCGAGGGGCCATCCACGCCGGTGCGCGCAAGCGCTTGTTGCAGCCATGCGGCATAGCCGTCTTGGCCCAGCGTGCGCGGTGTTTGCGAAACATACAGGCGCACCGGGCGGCTTTCTGCGCGACGCTGTTGTAACAGCACCAGCGCACGCTCCATCACCCAGCGGTCAAGTTGCGCAAGCAAGCCTGCGGCGTGTGCGGCGGCTAAAAAATCGCCAGCTTTGCGCACGCTGCCATCGGCACCATGCATGCGTACCAGCACTTGAAACTGCGCCTCATCGCCACCGGCAACCGCCACCACCGGCTGGAACGCCAAATACAGACCTGTGCCTGCAGGTGCGAGTGCGCTACGTAATTCATCGATCAAACTGTCCGATGCTGCAATTTCCGGTGGCACGTAGCCAGCAATCCCGGCGGATAAACCATGCGCCTCGCGCGTGGCATCCTCGGTGGCCGCCAGCACCGCACCGGTATCGCGGAACCCATGTGCAAAAGTGGTGAACCCAATTGTGCAGCGCAGGCGCAACGGCTCGTCATTCACCTTGAAGTCGTGATAACCAATCCCGTCACGCAGGCGGCGTGCAAAGCCTTCCAGCCACGTATGCGGTTGCTCCCGCACCACGACCAGAAAGGCGTTGTCGCTCAGGCGCGCGGCCATGGTGTGTGGCTCCAGCAAGGCACCCAGATGCAGGCCGGCGGCATTGAACAGGGCATCCAGGGCGGCATAGCCATAGCGTTGGCGCAGTGCGGTGGGGTTGCCCAGTTCCAGCAGCAAGGCACCACCGGCGGTATGGTGACTCAATTGGTTGGCCAAGGTTTGCATGAGTGCTTGGCGGGTATGCAGACCGGTCACAGGGTGCCGATCCGGTGTGCCTTGCCCATGCAAGCTATCGCTCAACGCGCGTGCGCGGCGGATGCGGTTTTGCACGGCGGCAATCAGGTGACGCGGCCGTACCGGCTTGAGGATGAAATCGTCGCCGCCTTTGTCCAGTGCCTCCAGTTCCCGCTCGGGATCCTTGTCGCCAGTCAAAAACACCACCGGGGTATGCGAAAACAGCGTGTGCTCACGGATCTGGGTGGTCAACGTGGTGCCACTGGTGCCGGGCATGTGCAGGTCCATCAGCACCAAATCGGGGTTGAAGCGCTCCAGTGCGTCCATCATGCGCTCGGGAATGGCGACCACCTCCGCCTGCATCCCGGCACCGCGCAAAATGGCTTCGGCAAACATCGCTTGGCTGCGGTCATCCTCGACAATCAGGACGCGATAAGGGTTGCTGTCCGCCACGGCGGCAGGAAGTACGCTGCTCATAGTCCAATCTCCCCCTGGTTCGCCACGGTTGCGTATTCAGGTCTTGCAGTTGCAATCGCAGGTGCAAGCACCAACTTTGCGGCATTGGCGATAGCAGTCCAAGTGTGTCCGGGTGTGTCCATCCAGTGATTTTGACGCAAAAAGCCGTGCGAGTCGGCCTTTGTCAGCAATAAATCGGCCATCAAGATGGCAATGTCGACATCGTGTACCAGTAGCTGTGCCGTGCGCCGGTTGCAAATTCGCTTCCCTGTGCACTTGGCAGCTGGCGAGACCGTGCTTGACGGCGGGATTGCAACAGTGCGATATCGGCGTCATGTCTGTTCTGCGCCGCAAGCCCAGTGCAATGCCCAGTGCCCTGCCAAGCCCCAAGCGCAGCATGGTGGGCAGTGGCCACCCGAAGTTGGCCCAGCTATTGCTGGTGCTGCTGGCCTTGGGGTTGGGCGGGTGGGGCGCATGGCGCAGTTTTGCGCCGCAGCCCAGTAATGCGCGTGAACAACTGGTGGCACAGGCCACGCAAATTGCCAATTTGCAGCAGCAGGTCGCCAATCTGAGGCGGTCCGATCAAATCAGCCGGCAGGCGAATACCGACTTGCAGGGTACCTTGGCCGAGCGTGATGAAGAAGTGGCCGGTCTGCGCGCCGACGTTGCGTTTTACGAACGCCTGGTGGGCCCTACCGGGCAGCGCCGTGGCCTGGCCGCACAAGAGTTGAAGCTGGAACCGCAGGCCGACCCGCAGCTTTGGCATTTCGTCGCCACCCTGACCCAAACCCTGAACCGTGGTGAGATCAATGCAGGCAGCCTGCGGTTGGCGTTGGAGGTGACCGATGGCCAGCAGATGCGGCGCCTGGACTGGAATGTGCTGCGCCAGCAAGCCAATGCGCCCGGGATCGAGTATTCGTTCAAGTATTTCCAGCAGGTCAGCGGCGATATCGTGCTGCCGCGCGGGGTCAAGCCGGTGCGGGTGATCGCACGTTTGCAGCCGCAAGACGGTGAGTTGGTGGAAAATTCGTTCAGCTGGAGCAGCGTGGTGCCGTCGGCAGCCCCGGCAGTGGCATCCAGATTGCCCGACAAAGGTTGATTCACGCGGGGTCGCGCCCCATCCTTGGCGGATGGATATCGTCGTACTCGAACACGCCACGCCACCCCTGCCGTCGGCCCCGCTGCAATTTACCCCCGCTGCCGCTGCCAAAGTGCGCGAGCTGGTGGCCGAAGAAGGCAATGCCGCGCTCAAGCTGCGCGCGTATATCCAAGGCGGCGGCTGTTCCGGGTTTCAGTACGGATTCGAGTTCGATGAAGGCCAGAACGAGGACGACATCGCCATCGTCACCGACGGCGCAACCTTGTTGGTCGATCCGCTCAGCCTGCAATACCTGATCGGCGCCCAAGTCGATTACAGCGAATCCCTGGCTGGCGCGCAGTTCGTGATTCGCAACCCCAATGCCAAAACCACTTGCGGCTGCGGCAGCAGCTTTACGGTGTAGGCGTGACCCCGTTTGCGTTTGTCGATGGCGCACTGGATCGCGCCGACCACCTGCGCGATGACCCCACCGCACTGGC
>Ga0208825_1002405_pt1 | contig 12375 bp, 8 predicted proteins | sample AD_UKC113_MetaG_FD_184450 | JGI IMG/M metagenome (GOLD analysis project Ga0208825, IMG submission 184450) | Active sludge microbial communities of municipal wastewater-treating anaerobic digesters from Hong Kong - AD_UKC113_MetaG (SPAdes)... | ecosystem: Engineered > Bioreactor > Anaerobic >...
TACCTGCAGCAATGCGTCGTAATTGGCCGAATGCTCTGTCAAACCTTGATCTTTGTCAAACGAGAAAATCGTAATGTTTCCCGCTTTGTTTTTGGTTACTTGTTTGCTCACAACGCCGCCCTCTGCATATTCCACAGCGTTCTCGAGATTGATTACCTTCGCTTTTTCGAATGTTGTCATGATGAAAATAATTGATTAGAAATTAGTTGCCAAGCAGTATTTTCATATCCTCGTCAACCGTAGTGATGCCTGCGATGCCGAAATTGTTTGCCAAAACATTCACCACATTGGGTGAAAGGAATGCTGGAAGCGTTGGCCCCAAATGGATATTTTTCACGCCCAGTGAAAGCAGTGCAAGCAACACGATCACTGCCTTTTGTTCGTACCATGCAATGTTATAGGCTATGGGTAGCTCATTGAGATCGTCGAGGCCGAAAGCATCTTTCAGTGCAAGAGCAATGCGCACCAGCGAATAGCTGTCGTTGCACTGACCGGCGTCGAGCACACGGGGAATCCCGTTGATGTCTCCCAGTGGAAGCTTATTGTAGCGATATTTGGCACATCCGGCCGTCAGAATGATGGCGTCTTTCGGAAGTTTTTCGGCAAACTCGGTATAGTAGTTTCTACCCGACATGCGTCCGTCGCATCCTCCCATTACGAAAAATTTACGAATTGCACCCGATTTCACGGCTTCCACAATCTGACCGGAAAGACTGATAACTTGGTGATGAGCAAAACCGCCGACAATTTCTCCTCTCTCGATTTCGGTAGGAGGCGCACATTTTTTGGCATGTTCGATGAGTGCCGAAAAATCTTTCGGCTTGCCGTCCTTCCGATCCGGAATATGTTTGAATCCGTCGAATCCCGAAGCTCCGGTCGTGTAAACTCGATCGATATAGGTAGCAGATTTGCGGGGAGGAACAATGCAGTTTGTCGTGAAGAGAATGACGCCGTTGAAGTTTTCGAAATCTTCGGTTTGATGCCACCACGAACTGCCATAGTTGCCTACAAAATGACTGTATTTTTTGAATGCCGGATAATAATTGGCAGGAAGCATTTCGCTGTGAGTATAAACGTCCACTCCTGTTCCTTCGGTTTGTTTCAGCAGTTCTTCCATATCTTTCAGATCATGTCCGCTGATCAGAATTCCGGGATTGTTGCGCACCCCCAGATTCACTTTGGTGATTTCGGGGTTTCCGTAATTCGACGTATTGGCTTTGTCGAGCAATTCCATCACTTTGACTCCGTAACTGCCCGTTTCGAGTACCAATGCCGTTAATTCGTCTATCGAAAGCGAATTGTCGGTAGTAGCAACCAATGCACGCTGCATGAAAGCATAAATTTCGCGATCTTCGAATCCCAGATTGAACGCATGTTCGGCATAAGCAGCCATGCCTTTCAACCCATAAATGGTAAGTTCGCGCAGCGATCTCACATCTTTATCTTCGGTGGTCAATACACCCACTTTCGGAGCTTTCTCGTTCATTTCTTCTTCGGTTTTGCCTGTCCAATAGGCTCCGTCGAAGGTGATATCGTTTGTTTTTCCTCCTGCCGAAACAAGTCTTTCCCGCGCTGTGTCGCGCATCTGATAGGCCATCAAAATTCGTGTAACGAAACGGTTCTTGTTGAAATTGGCGTTGGTGATCGTCATAAACAGACTGTCGGCAATAAATCTGTCTATTTCGGGGATTTCAATATTCAAGGCTCGCAATCTCACCATATAATGCGAGATGCCTTTACACAGATACGTCAACAAATCTTGCAGATTTGCCACATCGGAAGTTTTTCCGCACACGCCTTTCAGAACGCATCCTTCATTCTTTGAAGTTTCCTGACACTGAAAGCAAAACATTTTGTCCATTATTTTTTTGTTTAGTTCGACGATTTATTTTTACTGCTGCAAAAGTAGATGGTTTGGCAGGCTAAAGATGTAACCGAAGTTACAAACCTGCGAATTAACAAATTTTACTTTTCGGAAAATCCGTTATGTTGAAAGATGGCACTATCTTTATTCAATAAAATGGATTCACTTCAGGAATACGATTTATCGACGTGTTCGTTATTTGACGGAATGACAAATGATGAATTGGACGAATTCGTCGACAAATCGGTGTGCGAAATATGGCGCATCGATAAAGGAGTGCGTGTCGTACGTCAAAACGACCTCATTCGTTATCTTATTCTTTTGGTAGATGGTTTGGTGCGTACCGAAATGATTACGAAGGAAGGCAATGTTCTCGAAATTGAATTCCTCGAACCGATTCGGCCACTAGCTCCGGCATTTATTTTTGCTACCAACTGTCGTTTCCCTGTAGATGTGATTGCGATGCAACCGAGCGTTTTTTATCTGATTGAGAAGAATGTATGGCTTGCCGAAATGATGAAAAACGAACGGCTGCTTACCAATTTTCTGAGATTCAATTCGAATATGACTGTTTTTCTGTCAAATAAGGTGCAAATGATGTCCATCAAAAGTCTGAAAGGTAAACTTTCCCTTTACATCCTCGAAAATACGACCCCGCAGCAACCTTCGTTCGTGATGAAACGCACGCAAACGCAATTGGCAGAATATTTTGGTGTTCAACGTCCGTCGTTGGCGCGCACCATCGGCGAAATGATCGAAGAAGGACTTATCACGCTGCAAAAGAAGACGCTCACTGTCATCGATCGAAAAAACCTTGAGGCAAGCATCTGAAGAAATGGGAAAATTGGAAGGCGATTTCAAGGTTTATCGATTTAATGATTTGTGGATGACAGAATTTACGGTGAATAGTTTTTGTCGTTATTACCAAACACCCATCACCGGCCTTACCCCACATCAGCAGGTGTCTTTTGGCTTTCAATTCATGACAAATATTGAACGATTTCGCTTTCGATAAAAAATTATCGAGTAATTTTGTAATATAGTATTCAACATCAACTTTTTTGACGATGCCCAAAATCATTCGTTTTTTGTCATCCTATACTGCAACCATCGTTTTTCTGCTGATCTATGCTTTGGGGTTGGCATTGGCAACGCTCATCGAAAAATATCTCGGCACTCAGGCTGCCAAAATGCTGGTTTATTATTCACCTTTGTTTTTCCTGCTGCAATCGCTGCTGGTGGTCAATTTTATACTGATTCTCGATCAACACGAATTTATTCAAAAACGACGTTGGGCACTTGTTGTAGTACACGTAGCGTTTATCGTTATCCTGATTGGCGCTTTCATCACACATGTATTTGGCAAAGAAGGGACAGTACACATTCGCGAAGGCGAAACGGTCGATCAAATGCTTATTCACACCAATCGGGGAATGCGTTTCGAAAAATTGCCATTTACCCTCCTACTAACCGATTTCGAGTTGATCCGTTATCCCGGTTCCGAAAGCCCATCGTCCTACGAGAGTAATCTTCGTGTGCAACTGGGCGACAAATCGTTCGATGCAAAGGTGTATATGAACCACGTGCTTGATGTAAAAGGGTATCGTTTTTTTCAGGCATCCTACGACGAGGACGAAAAAGGTACGGTGCTTTCCGTAAACAAGGATGTCGTTGGGCGAAGAGTTACTTATTTTGGATATTTGCTATTATTGATCGGATTTGTACTGGTTTTCACCACCAAAAATTCACGATTCCGACAACTCATCCGGCAATTGAATGAAGTGCGTTCGACCATTGCAAAAATTATCCCTATTGTTTTGTTGCTAACCATCCCCACTTTCTTGTCAGCTCAGGGAAAAACGATAGCCAAAGCCGTGCAAGAAGCGGCGATCGATCGCAATCATGCAGCAAAGTTTGGCGCACTGCCCGTGCAGTCGAACGGACGTATTGAACCCGTCAATACCTTCTCTTCCGAAATTCTACGAAAAATCTATAAACAGGAACGCATTGGAGATTTTAATTCCGACCAGTTTTTGCTCAGTTTTCTGGCTTTCCCCGAAATTTGGACACAAACGCCCATTATCGCCATTCCAAGTAAAGAGATTTCCGAGAAACTTCATTTGCCCGAAGATTATGCTTCCTATAATCGATTCTTCGACCGACAGGGAAATTACCGTCTGTTGACGTCCTTGCATCGAGCTTATATGAAGTCTCCATCGGAACGAGATTCTTTCGATAAGGATATGATGAAACTCGACGAACGGGTAAATATTATTGACCGCTTGCTTCATCACGGCATGCTTGCCATCTATCCTGATCCTCAAGATTCAAGGGGTAGATGGGTCGCGCCGGGAGACAGACTTTCGACCTTTTCGGAAGTTGATTCTCTCTTTGTCAGGCAATCGTTTGCCCGCTACTTGGCGGATGTACGACAGGCTTCGCAAAACGGTAACTGGAGCAAGCCCGACGCTTCGCTTCAGTCGATTAAAAATTATCAAATAAGGAATGATCGACACTCGCTCATCCACCCTCAAAAACTCCATGCCGAAATTCGTTACAACGAATGGAAGATTTTCGATCGCTGCAAAATCGGATATTTTCTCATGGGCGGATTGTTGCTGATCTTCTCCTTCATTCAAATGTTGAAAAATCGTTCACGCCCGGCTTCGCTTTCGAAAGTTGTGAAAATCGTCATCGTTGCACTATTTCTTTTTCATGGTTATGGGATTGCCCTGCGGTGGTACGTTTCCGGCTACGCCCCTTGGAGCAATTCGTATGAAACAATGGTTTACGTTGCTGCCGTTACCGTATTGGCAGGAATGATTTTTGGTCGAAAAAGCACTATTACACTTGCTATGGCAACGGTTTTTGGCGGCATCATTCTTTTTGTTTCCGGATTGAACTGGATGGATCCGCAAATCGGGAATCTGGTTCCCGTACTCAAATCGCCGTGGCTCATGTTTCATGTCGCCGTCATCGTGGCGGCTTACGGATTTCTGGGCGTCGGCTTTATGATCGGGATAGTCAATCTACTGCTGATGACTTTCACAAAGCGCAATCGTCCGTTGGCTTATCGTATCAAAGAACTAACCCTCATCAATCAAATTACGCTCATGGTGGGGCTTGCACTATTGACCATCGGTACATTTTTGGGAGCCGTTTGGGCAAACGAGTCGTGGGGACGATATTGGGGCTGGGACCCGAAAGAAACTTGGGCACTCATCACCATTGTCGTTTACACGGTGGTAACCCACATCCATTTGGTGAAAAAATGGGACAGCGACTGGTTGATGAATTTACTTTCCGTATTGGCATTTTCGTCGGTATTGATGACATTTTTCGGCGTGAATTATTTTTTAAGTGGTATGCATTCTTATGGACAGATCGACACAATGTCAAATATATTTTTGTATATTGCACTTGTGTTTGCATTCATTGGCATTTTGGGGGTGATTTCTCATCGCCGGAAATCTCTGTATGAAGAAGTCTTCAAACATCAAGATTTGCATTCCTGACTTCTTCATTTCTGATTACTAACTTCTTTATTTCTAACTTCTCATTTCTTTTAAAAAACATGATTCACTGGGGATTTATAGGATGTGGCAGCGTTACCGAAAAGAAAAGCGGACCGGCTTTCAGCAAAATTGAAGGTTCGGAGGTAGTTGCCGTGATGCGACGCGATGGTGAAAAAGCTCGCGATTATGCACTCAGACACGGAATCGGAAAATGGTACGACAATGCCGACCATCTGATTCACGATCCGGATGTTGAGGCCGTTTATGTGGCAACACCTCCCGGATCGCATGCCGAATATGCAATCGCAGCCATGAAAGCCGGAAAGCCGGTATATATCGAAAAACCGATGGCGGCTTCGTATGCTGAATGTGTCGAAATCAACAAAGTATCGCAAGAAACGGGAGTACCCTGTTTTGTAGCCTATTATCGAAGGACTTTACCTTATTTCAAGCGTGTAAAGCGATTGCTCGACGATGGAGCTTTGGGGAAATTATCGTCCATTCAGATTCGGTTTGCTATTCCGCCTTACGAAGCCGACTACGACAAAAATCACTTACCCTGGCGGGTTAGAAAAGAAATTGCCGGCGCCGGATATTTCTACGATTTGGCTTCTCATCAGTTCGATTTACTGGATTTTCTTTTTGGTCCTATCGAGAATGCAGAAGGATTCGTAAATAACATTGCCGGACTGTATGAAGCGGAAGATTCGGTGAATGCCGCTTTTCGTTTCGCGTCGGGACTTTCGGGAAGTGGAAGTTGGAGTTTTGTCGCTCCACAAAATACACGCACCGACTTGATCGATTTTGTGGGGACAGAAGGAAAACTAACTTTCTCCACATTCGAATTTACACCTATAAAGTTGGAAACAGCCGAAGGCATTCAGGAATTTCGGGAAGAAAATCCCGAAAATATCCAGTATTTTCTGATCGAAAGCATTGTGCGATATTTGAATGGCGATGGCAATTTACCTGTTAGCACGGGCATCTCTGCTGCACGCACCAATTGGGTGATGGATCGAATCTTGGGGAAATTGTAATTAGGGAAATGCCTTTCGTGAGGTAAAATCTCAACCCAAAACTTATGGATAATGGAGAATTTAAGAAAGAAGTGGAGAAGTTGGAAGTCAGAAAGTTCATAACCCCTGCACTGCCTGGCGACAGCGCTTGTCCCCTTATCTTAAGGGGACGGTTATATGGCAAGTGTGATCCGACTCCCCTCTTAAGATAAGAGGGGTACCGCCGGAGGCGGGGAGGTGTTATAAATTAATTGACAATTGACAAATAATAATGGATAATATAGGAGAAGTTGGGAGGTTAGAAATAAGAATTTTAAATTACGAATTTTCGTTTTGTTTGTTCTTTTTTTGCCGGTGTGGATATTCATTTGTACAACGGCAGTGGTTCTGCCTTTCAGGCAGGAATTCTCTTGTTGTCTTTGTCCGCAGGTCGCATACCTGCGGTTATGAAGGTTATTGCCTTTCAGGCAAAGGTTAGCCGGTGAATTGAAGGCTTCCACTGCGAAGGTATTTCCGGCTTGAAAAGCCGAATCTTCATAACCGCAGAATTTATTCTGCGGCATGAATCCCCATTGGAAACCTGCCTGGAAGGCAGAACTAACGCTCGTTCCGAAAAAAATATTCCCTGTCCTTTTCCCCTGCATCCACATTCACCTGTCCTTGCGAAAGCATTCGTCACTCGACAAACTGTAAGGCAAAACTCCCGAGAAAAAGTCAACCGCAAATCAGAACTTTACCGCTGCCGGCATACTTCACCTCCTGCGGTTTGCCGTCAAAACCCACTTCTCCAAATTCCACCGCAGCCGAAACAATCAAAGTAACCTCCTCCGTTAAATCGCCGCGCAGCGATTCGTTCAACCCGACTTCAACCATTTGTCCTTCCCGAATATTCACGGCCGGAATCCATTCGCCGGTGAAGGTCCGGAAGATCCCGTTCAGCTTTTCGTTTGCGGGAACGTATTGTTTCAAATCTTCCCGATAAACCATGTCCGATACACTACCCAGACTTATCGATATGCGGAAGTAAGGCAATCGCCGGATATTCAGCAAATCGAACGATGTGTTGATGCGGGGAATATGCACGACCGCCCTCAAATGCTCCCTCTCTATTTCGACACCTGTCGACACCTTCAGTACCGAATTGAAAGAATGGTTCCGGTTGAAATTAAAGCCGCTCAAAGCCTGACGGCAGGAAGAAAGCCGGATATTCCTCGTGCCGACCTCATTTTCGGCATCCGCCTTTTGAACAGCTTTAGCCAATGCGTTTAACGATGAGGTAAGATTGTAGTCGGCAACCCGTTGCAATCCGCCAAAAGTGTTTTTAACACACGATGCAAACCGCGTGCAACCCTTCCACTCGTTTTGCTGCAAACGCAACTTTTCGAATTTGGGAGAATTTTTAATCGTTTGCTTTGAAGCACCTCCTTTGCTTCTGACGATAATCTTATCGCTTCCCCGCCGTTTGTAGAAACTGAGTCCACCCACGTTCCCTTCAATTTCGAATCCGCCTTTAAGTACAGCCATAGCATGAATGTATTACGTATTGTATCGAATAGGACAAAGATAATAATAAATTGTCCGAAAATCAAGAATAAAACTAAAATAAAACATAGATAATACATATTTTAAAAAGTATGTATCAAATAAATGATATATAAGTATTATATATGTTTAATATGAGTATAATCATAAACCGAAAAACGGCTAAAGTAAGAACGAAATTCGATGAAAAAACGATTCCGGGACGAATAACAAGAGCGGAAAAAGTAAAGGGGGTATCCAAAAACAAAAAAAGAGGATATTGCCTTTCAGGCAAAGGCAGCCTTATTGTCGAAGGAAGCGACACATCGTTTTTCGGCAGAATTTTGGATTGAATAGCCGAATCTTCATAACCGCAGAATTTATTCTGCGGCACGAATCGCCGTCAGAAACCTGCCTGAAAGGCAGTACTTTTATTTGCCACGAAGGCGCAAAGACGCGAAGTCGGCTTCGCCCTCAGAATATCATAACCCCTGTGCTGCCTGGCGGCAGCACTTGTCCCCTTATCTTAAGGGGACGGTTTAGATGGGTGTGATCCCATAATTGAGAATTTAAGAAAGAATTTAAGAAGTTAGAAGTGAGAATTTTAAATTACGAATTTTCGTTTCGTTTGTTCTTTTTTCGCCGGTGTGGATATTAGTCTGTGCTACTGCAGTGGTTCTGCCTTTCAGGCAGGGATTGCAGGGACGTCTTTGTCCGCAGGTCGGTGACCTGCGGTTATGAAGGATATTGCCTTTCAGGCAAAGGCAGCCTTATTGCCGAAGGAAGCGACACATCGTTTTTCAGAATGTTTTTTGGCTTGAAAAGCCAAATTTTCATAACCGCAGAATTTATTCTGCGGCATGAATCCCCGTCAGAAACCTGCCTGAAAGGCAATACTTTTATTTGCCACGAAGGCGCAAAGACGCGAAGTCCTCAGATTATCGGAATTCATCAGTAAATCGATAAATCATCAAATCAATCAATTGTACATTGTGCATTATCCATTATCCATTGATTCTTGGGGCTTTGCCCCAAACCCCACATACTTTTTTGCCTTGATGCCAAAAATAATGTATAATGGATAATTAAGAATTGAGAATTAAAGGAGTAAAGAGAAATTTAGAAGTTAGAAACGGAAATTATAAATTGAGAATTGCTAATTACAAAGAAGTTGAGCTCAAAAATTGTGAGCTTGTAGCTGCTTGTTCGCTAAAAGACAAATAACTCTCCGTCAGCTGACGGATCAAACAGCTTGTCTTTTGCCCGGCGGCACCCGATGAGGAGATGAGGTCGGGAAAATTAATTGAGAATGGACAATGGGACCGGAAAAGGATGAGCGGAATTTTAGTCATAAGCCGGCTATCCGTAATTCATGAGGAAAACGCAATTTTTATCTACCCACACTATTTCACATAGAACTAAACTTATTCAGTCCGATGATTATGGTTTTCCATTCGTACTCTACTATGTTTGCGACCGTACGAAAAATAAATCACAAACCCGATCAACATCCATCCGATCAAACGAATCCAGGTATCTTTGGGTAAAGCTGCCATCTGAGCCAGACAAATGAGCGCGCCGAGCACGGGCACGAACGGAACCCAGGGAGTACGGAAAGCTCGAGGTGCATCCGGCTCTTTTTTTCGAAGAACGATCAGCCCTAAACATACAATCACAAATGCAAGCAAAGTCCCAATGGAAACAAGTTCGCCCAACAAACCGATGGGTAGAAAACCCGCAAAAAGAGCAGCGAACAGACCGGTTACAATGCTGGTGAGATAGGGCGTTTTGTATTTTGGATGTGTTTTTGCAAAACTTTTCCAGAGCAACCCGTCATGTGCCATCGAGTAAAACACGCGGGACTGGCCAAGCAGCAGCACCATGACTACTGAACTCAGTCCTGCGATTGCTCCAATTTTGATGAAAGGACTCAACCAGGCTAACCCTTTGCCGGTTGCATCGATCGCTACGGCTATCGGAGCAGGAACATTCAATTCGGTATATTTCACGATTCCGGTCATGACAAGGCTTACAGTCACATAAAGCAACGTGCAAACAGCCAGCGAAAGCAAAATGCCTTTCGGCAGATCGCGTTGGGGATTGACGGCTTCCTGTGCGGTAGTCGAAACGGCATCGAATCCGATATATGCAAAAAACACAACCGCTGCACCGGTGAGCACGCCCGTCCACCCAAATTCTGAAAATTTGCCTGTGTTTTCGGGTAAAAACGGTTTCCAGTTCTCTACGTCGATATACGAAATTCCGAACCCGACAAATAGCAGGATCACCCCCACTTTGACAATCACGATGATGTTGTTGAAGCGTGCCGATTCTTTGATCCCGATTACCAACAGAGTTGTCATCAGAGCAATGATAAATACCGCAGGAAAATTGATGATGGCTCCTGTTTGGTACCAGCCATCGGGGCCGTATGCAAACGGACTCTGACAAATAGTTGCCGGTAGGTGAATTCCAAAATCGTTGAGAAAACTGATCACGTATCCCGACCAACCTACGGCTACGGTAGCAGAGCCGAACAAGTACTCCAAAATCAGATCCCACCCGATGATCCATGCCACAAATTCGCCCAAAGTAGCATAACCGTATGTGTAGGCGCTTCCCGAAACGGGAAGCATCGAAGCAAATTCGGCATAACATAAGCCGGCCAATAAACAGCCAAATGCGGAGATGACAAACGAAATCGAAATTGCCGGTCCGGCATGAAGAGCGGCAGCCGTCCCGGTGAGCACGAAAATCCCTGCACCGATGATGGCCCCAATCCCAAGTAATACGATATTGGTGAGATCGAGATGTCTTTTTAAACTGTCTTCTTGCGCTTGTTGGTTTATTTGGTAGAGGCTTTTGCGAGCAATCAGATCTTTAAACATAAAATTTCAAATAGATTGTTTTTTCGATAGAATGGTTTCATATTTCTATCAATAGTTGCGCAAAAGTAATAAAAATATATTTATTGCAGAATATGTTTAACTTTAATCGGAGGCTGTCGAAGTTGGAGAAAGAATTAATTGATAATTGAGAATGCACAATGAATAATTTACCGATTTACCGATGAAATTCATACCTAATGTTCCCCTAAGATAAGAAGATAAGCTCTTCCGCCAGGCAGCTTAAGGGGTAGCAATATTTTCCGATCTCATGTTGACGCACAATTTGTCGGGTGCTCTGTAAACGTCCCGACCTGACAGATTCCCAAAATCTGTCAGGTCGCACATCATCTCACGCTTGTAAAGCGTTCGATATCAATCTGTCTTTTTTCGATGATCGAATATGAAGCAATTTTATAGAAATACCGAATACCTGTATTTTACGTAAAGACAAACTGACAGAATATCAAAGTGAAATAGAAGCAAATTTACGTTCGATCAGTTCGCACCTATTATTTCGGCATATTCTGTTTGAGATAAAATAGAGGGTTGATAAACCACATTTCTGGAGGAAAGATTTTTTACAAATGCTCTCAGATGGTTTTTTGAACCATTCAATAAATTGGTGTAAACCCTGACGATGTACATGTTGCCTGTTTCGGAAATCAATTTTTCCAAATCGGCAATATCATATTCTTCGATAAAAGCTCCAATTTTTAATGCTTCCACTTCATTCACACCCTCCGACATGAACTTATTATAAAGATTTTGAATGTCGGCATTTTCAAAAACTCCCAATTCATTTGATGCAGGGTCGGTTAGCTTGTAAGAGTTTATCAACCAAAGGACTGCTTCCATGTGTTTTGATTCACTATTCGCAATATTTGCAAAAACGCGTAATCCAAATTTATCGTAGAAAGAAGAATACACATCATGTGCCATTTTTTCTTCTTCCCGCATTAACATTAAGCCCTCTACTTCCTCAGGAAGGAGAGTAGCCGTATCGGATAAAATTTGAGCTTTCAGGGTTTCGGATAAAACCGCCGATTCTTGCCCCGCAATTGGCTCAAATTGTTCTGTATTGTTGTCGCAGGCAATCAGCAGACACGATGTTGCTAAAATAAACGATACCAAGATTGTTGTCTTCATCATTTTGATGATGTTATTCGATTGTTATTTGATGACCGTTGAAAGTTCTCCGTTTTTTTTCTCGCAGGAGGGAATTAAAAAATATTCCCCACCTGCGAGCCAAAATCGATTATCGATTGGTCCTTTGGGCATTGTTTCGTCGAAATCCTTGTCCGTTTCTTTGTCCGGTAGCGTTTCCATTTTTTCTGCCCGAACCATCGAGAAGTCGTTGGGTGCCGTTTGCCGAAGAATTGCGTGGCGTTCCGTTTTCGAAGTTATCGCAAGTCCCATTGTTGTTATTATCCACAAAAGCCTTGCCTCGTTGGGTGTTTGTGGCAGTTTCCTTATTCGTTTGCTTTTGTGTCTTACTTTGGTTTTGTGCGTCGGCTACACCGATAAATGCGACCAAAGCCAGTGTTAATAAAAATCCTTTTGTTTTCATTGTT
>Ga0208825_1002409_pt1 | contig 12350 bp, 10 predicted proteins | sample AD_UKC113_MetaG_FD_184450 | JGI IMG/M metagenome (GOLD analysis project Ga0208825, IMG submission 184450) | Active sludge microbial communities of municipal wastewater-treating anaerobic digesters from Hong Kong - AD_UKC113_MetaG (SPAdes)... | ecosystem: Engineered > Bioreactor > Anaerobic >...
TATTAGTATATTTATATGTCATCGTAGGTTTTTCTTTTTTGACGATAGTGACTAGATTGAATCAATGGTTTTTAAGTCAAATATTAATCTTTGTAACTCTTCCTTTTTTAGAAATGTTAGCCAAGAGAAAAGCAAATCAATAATTTTTTTACTTCTTATAAATTATCAAACCCCATTATATGTAAATATAATTCTTCAGATGGAAATGGAATTTGGTAGGTTAACATTAGCACTAGAGTGGAATGAGATCGATATTTAATAAAGGGAACATTTTAGCGGTAAACAAAATGATCCCGAGAAATATTTTTTTATTTTTATGGATTTCTTGGCCAAAATCCTGTAACGAGGATGGAAAGATGTTTCTAATTTAATAGAATGAAAATGTTACTATCATCGGTAAATCCTAAGAAGAAACATTACTATGTCTGAAGATTCAATAGATTTATCTATCATTATTATAAATTATAATTTGGCAAAGGAAATAGAAGTTTGTCTCCTTAGTTTAGGTAAAACATTAGATACACTAAGTAAATTAGTATATGAAGTAATTATTGTGGATAATAATTCACCTGATAAAGATTTGTCTTTTGTAGAAGGAAAAATTAGAAGGAGTAATATTCATTTTTATTATCTAGATCAAAACTATGGTTTTGGCAAAGGCTGTAATTTTGGCTTTACCAAAGCAAAAGGGAAAGCTATTTGTTTTTTAAATCCAGATACTGTAATAGATGAAAACATTTTCGATTCAATAGTAAATAAATTAAAAAACGATGAATCAATTGGTATTATTGCTCCTCAACAACAATTTAGAGTTCCATGTTTTGATTTCTCTGCGGGATTTTCACCCAATATATTTTTTGAGATATGTGGCTTGTTAGGAATAGGGGTATTTGTAGAAGGAATGGCAGTATATTTTTATACAAAATATGTAAAACGTGAATTATACGATGTTCGTTGGGTACTGGGCGCATGTTTTTTTATGAGAGCTGAAGTATTTAAGAAAATTGGAGAATTTGATGAAGATTTTTTTATGTTTTATGAGGAGGTTGACTTATGCAAAAGGATTCTAAATTCAGGATTAAGGGTCGTTTATTTCCCATCAGCAAAAATTTATCATGTTGGGAGTGTCTCAGGGAAAAAAGATTATTACTTGTATACGATCCGCACTTATGCTAGCAAATATATTCTTATATCAAAGCATTATAAAGGCATCCATAAGCAAATTTTTATTTTTCTTTTACTGCTACAAATGATCGTCCAAACATTTATTTGGATTGTTCTATGGCCAAAGAATTCAGAGAAATCTAAACAAAAAATCAAAGCTTTTAGGTACTTATTTAAAAATCAATTAAGAAATACCATTCCATAAATATACACTGATTAGTATTATGAACATAGGTATAGATGCTAGACTATTGGAAAGACGTATTACAGGAATTGGCAGAGTATTAGAACTATTGCTCGACGAAATACCACATTTTGACAAAGAAAATAGATATTATTTATTTACGTACAAGCCAATAAAATGTAATAATTATTACACAAATGTATCAACAATTGGGAATATTATTCCTCAGAAAATATTCTCCCCGATCTGGAACAATTTGATCCTCCCTTTTTATTTGAAAAGGCATAAAATTGACATATTACTTTCTATCAATCAGGTTGTCCCATTATTGAAATTAAGCAGATGTAAATATATTTCTGTAGTTCATGATGTTATTTTTAGAAAAGATAAAAATTTTTTACCTCCAGTATATAGATACTATTTAACATTATTTTCGTATTTCTCTCTACGGATAAGCGATGTAATTATTACAGTATCTGAATTTTCAAAGCAAGATATTATGCAGCATTATAATGTGGATGAGAAAAAGATTAGAGTAGTTCCTTTAAGTGTAAGTAGAAAATTTTACCCTTTACATCTGAGTGAAGAAGAAAAACGAAAGGTAAAAGAATCACTTCAGCTTTTTCAATATGTTGTACTTTATGTAGGGATGATTGAGAACAGAAAAAATATTCAAGGTATCTTAAATGTGGCTGATGAAATGATTAAAAGGAGAAGCGATGTTCAATTCTTATTGATAGGGAATAAGGGATATGGTAGTGATAAATTAATACCTGAAATCGAAAAAAGAGAAAATGTGATGTATATTTCGAAAGTAGATGATTTCTCTTTGAACAGAATCTATAATATTTCTGACGTTTTTATTCTTCCTTCTTTATATGAAGGATTTGGAATCCCTGCTCTCGAGGCTATGCAATGTGGTTTACCAGTTATCGCCTCTAACAGGACATCTATTAAAGAGATTGTAGGCGATGGAGGGTTATTTCGCGATCCTTATGATTATAAAGGAATAGCAGAAGATATTGAAAAATTAATTGAAAATAAGGAATTCTATATGACAGTTCAAAAAAAAGCTTTAGATCGAGCTCAAAGTTTCAGCAAAGAAAGAATGGTTAATGAATTCATTTCCATTTTTAATGCTTTAGGGAAGCAACAATGGTAAATCCTGATGTTAGTATTGTAATCATTTCTTGGAGAATGCGTGATTATCTTTATAATTGCTTAAAAACTATCTACGAATTTACAAATGGAGTAACATTTGAAATAATTGTAATTGACAATAATTCTCAGGATGGCACCTCTGAAATGATTAAAATGCATTTTCCACAGATTATTCTTATCAGTAATTCTGAAAATCGTGGGGTTGCGCCAGCGCGAAATCAGGGTATATTGAAAGCAAAGGGTAATTATATCCTTATAATGGATGCTGATATGGTATTGGTGGAAAACAGTATTCAGAAAATGTATGATTTTATGGAAAAAACGCCTTCATGTGGAGTTGTTGGCTGTAAATTAGTCGATAAAAATTTTCAGCTTCAGTATTCTTGTAAGCGATTCCCGACTATAAATTCATTTATATTTCGAAGATTAGAATTTATTCCAAAGATAAAAAAGTCCAAGACTTTATATTACCATATAATGCAGGATTGGGATCATAATGAAATCAGAGAAGTTGATTATATAATTGGTGCTTGTCAGTTTATACGTTCAAAAGCGATAAAAGAAGTTGGACTCTACGATGATAAAATTTTTTATGGGCCAGAAGATATCGATTTTTGTTTAAGACTCTGGAAAAATAATTGGAAAGTCTATTACTATCCAAATACAACTATGATACATTTTGAACAAAGGGTGACCAAAAAAAATATTTTTTCATATATATCTTTACAACATTTTAAAGGAATTATTTATCTTTATAGAAAGTATAATTTTCAATTAAAAAGATGAGATTTGTTGTATACTAAATAACTTATGCTTACTCTCCTTATCGTTGCCGGTACAAGGCCTGAGATTATTAAAACTGCTCCAATCGTGCTTGAAGCACGTAAGCGAGATACTGTGAATGTTGTGTATTGTCTTACGGGTCAGCATACAACAATGGCGCAGGAAGCTTTAGAAGTGTTCGATATTCAACCACAGTGCGATTTGCATATTATGCGCCCAAATCAGACGCTAAATATGATTGCTGAATCTGTCTTTGCAAAACTTCCTGCTTTTGTTGAAGAAATTCATCCTGATGCGGTACTTGTTCAAGGTGATACAACGACCGCAGCTATGACAGGCCTAGCTTGTTTCAATATGAAGATCCCTGTTGGACACATTGAAGCAGGTCTGCGGAGCTTCAATCTCGATGCCCCCTATCCGGAGGAATTAAACAGAAGAGTCATTTCTTGTCTTGCTCGTTTTAATTTTGCGCCGACAGAAAAAGCAAAACAGAATCTTCTCAATGAAGGTGTAAAGGCGCAATCGATTTATGTGACTGGTAATACCATTGTGGACGCTTTAAATATTCTAACTGAGTTACATCCTCTAAATGGGTTCGATAAAATTGTGCCATCGCTTGAGAAACCGTATGTTCTGGTAACCGGACATCGGAGAGAAAGTTTTGGAGAAGGATTCCAGAATATTTGTGAAGCATTGAAACAATGCGCTGAAGAATTTCCTCATTATTGTTTTGTGTATCCTGTACATCTTAATCCAAATGTTTCCGGTATTGTTTATCGCATCCTTGGTGCAGTTAAAAATATTCATCTTATTCCGCCGGTTCCATATTTAGAGTTACTTACGTTACTTAAGAATTGTCATTTTGTAATTACTGATTCTGGAGGAATTCAGGAAGAAGCCCCTTCATTTGGTAAATATACAATTGTAATGCGGGATGTTACAGAAAGAATGGAGAGCGTGGAACTTGGATTTTCGGAATTGGTAGGTACTAAGAAAGAGAAAATTGTAAATGCTCTTCGTAGGCAAATTCAGCAACCTCGAAAGGTTGATGCAGTGCAGAACCCATACGGCGATGGCTGTGCTTCGCAACGTATTCTTGACATACTTATCAATGAATTGAAATGAAAATTAAAAAAGGAATTCTTTCGACGTTTGCTGTTGATTTCTTTACAATTAACATTGCATACGGAATTTATTACTATTTCAGAATTCGAAGCGGATTGATTCCATACGAAAATGAACCGGCGCTTCTCTTACCGATGATAGTAATATACATATATTGGCTTCTGTTTTATGGTCTATTTGGGTTATATCGTGACTGGTATGAACAGTCGCGCGTCGATGAGGTCGTTACAATTCTGAAAGCCAACACTATAGGTGTTTTATTGTTGTTCTTTCTTATCTTCATTGATGAAGTATCCATTGGTGCGCCGATGGATATCCGATTGGTTATCGTGTACTATTGGTTGATTCTTTCTGCATTTGTTATCACCGGAAGACTTCTTCTGCGTTATATTCAACGACGGCTTTTACTTACAGGGATAGGAGTTCGTCCCACAATTGTTGTTGGGTGGTCTGAACAAGCCTTCAGGTTATGCGATATGATTCTGCGTCATCCATCGCTCGGATATGCAATGGAAGGATTTGTTACAACAGAAAAAAAAATCCAGTCAAAATTAAAGAGTACTATTTATAAGGGTCAAACAATTCTCGGTACAATTTCGCAATTGCCTTCTTTAATAGAAAAGTATAAAATTCGCTCGGTTCTAATCGGACTTGATTCTACTGAACATGATGCTCTCCTTGAAGTTTTGCGTTACTGCGACCGTGACGATGTGTCAATTAAAATTGTACCTGACCTGTATGATATTGTAAGTGGACAGGCTCGAATAAATTCTATCTATGGTATGCCTTTGATGGAAGTCCGTCCTCAAATAATGAATGAGTGGGAAGAAGCAATAAAAAGGGCATTTGATATTCTAGTTTCTGTTACAGCTATTATTATATCGCTTCCATTATGGATTGTCATTGCTCTTTCGATTAAACTCACGTCGAAAGGTCCGGTATTTTACAAACAGGTACGAGTCGGGAAAAATGGCATGCACTTTAAGATCTTAAAATTTAGAACCATGCGTACTGATGCAGAAAAACAATCAGGTCCGGTTTGGGCAGGTAAGAATGATCCTCGAGTTACAAGAGTCGGTAGGATTTTGCGTAAGACCCATCTGGATGAATTACCACAATTTATAAATGTGCTCAAAGGAGATATGAGCCTTGTAGGTCCTCGTCCTGAACGGCCATACTTTGTTGACAAATTGACTAAAGAAATTCCTCTCTATAATCGGCGCCATCGTGTTCGTCCGGGCATTACCGGATGGGCTCAAATAAAGCATAAGTACGATGAAAGTATTGAAGATGTAAAAATGAAATTGAAATATGATCTTTATTACATTGAAAATATTTCGTGGCGGTTGGATTTAAAAATATTAATCAATACACTGTACGTAATGATTACCGGTAAGGGACATACGTGATAGTTGAAAGATAGATTTTAGTATAGAAAGAAATAGAAATGAAGCCAATTCAAATGGTTGATGTTGTAGGACAGTATAATAAAATAAAATCAGAAATTGATGCCGCAGCTCTTCGTGTTATTGAATCAGGGCAATATATTTTGGGGAGTGATGTTGCGCAATTTGAAAATGAAATTGCGGCATATTTAGGAGCTCGTTATGCTGTTGGATGCGCTTCGGGAACGGACGCTTTGCTTGTTGCCTTAATGGCTCTTGGTATAGGACGAGGCGACGAAGTTATTACCACTTCGTTTACATTTGTTGCAACAGTAGAAATGCTTGCATTACTTGGAGCAAAGCCGGTGTATGTTGATATCGACGAGAAGACATTTACAATGGAGCCAAACAAAATTGAAAAGGCAATTACTTCTAAAACTAAAGCAATACTTCCGGTTCATCTCTATGGCCAATCGGTTGATATGGACCCATTGCTTGAGATTGCACGTCAGCATAATCTTTTTGTTATAGAAGATATGTGTCAGGCAATTGGTGCCGAATATAAAGGGAAAAAGGTTGGCACACTTGGTACGATTGGTTGCATTAGCTTTTTCCCCAGCAAGAATTTAGGTGGATTTGGTGATAGTGGAATGGTAATTACAAATGATCCCGCTCTAGCGGAAACAATGCGAATGATTATAACTCATGGTTCAAAAGAGCGCTATAAACATGAAATAATAGGTTTAAATAGCCGACTCGATACGCTACAAGCTGCAATGTTGCGTGTAAAGTTACGATACCTCGATAAATGGATATCCGCTCGTCGTGAATTTGCAAAGAAATACAATAATTTATTTACAAATGCTTCTCTTCAATTACCGTTTGTAGCGCCGTATGGAAAACATGTGTATCATCAGTACACGTTGCGCCTAAAGAATCGTGATCATGTTGCAGAACATTTACGAAAGAAAAATATCCCGCACGCAATTTATTATCCTATTCCGCTTCATTTACAGAATGCTTATCGAACAAAAGAATTTTCTGAAGGCTCTCTGCCTGTAACTGAAAACATTGCTAAGGAAGTGTTATCATTGCCAATGCATACGGAATTAGATGATGAACAACAAGAATATATCGCAAAGAGTGTTATTGAAGCTTTATAAAAGACTTTGAGAAATGACAAATGGAAAAAGCATTAGTTATAATTCCAACCTATAATGAAGCGGAAAATATTATTCCTCTTATTCAAGAAATATTAAAACAAGGCGATTGTTTTGATGTTCTTGTTGTAGATGATGGTTCGCCCGATGGTACTGCGAAAATTGTAAAGGAGTTTCAAAAAAGCGAACATCGTGTCTTCTTAATAGAACGTGCAGGAAAGTTGGGGTTGGGTACTGCTTATGTCACAGGTTTTAAGTATGCATTAGAACATAGCTATGATTTTATTTTTGAAATGGATGCAGATTTCTCGCATGATCCGAAATATATTCCTGCATTATTAAAAAAGGCAGAAGAATGTGATGTTGTAATAGGCTCTCGGTATAAATCTGGTGTAAATGTCGTAAATTGGCCTATGAGTCGGCTTATATTAAGCTACTGTGCAAATCTCTATACGAGAGTGATAACTGGAATGCCAGTCCATGATGCAACTGCTGGATTTAAATGTTATCGTCGAAAAGTACTCGAAGCATTGGATTTAGACTCAATTCATTCTAATGGATATAGTTTTCAAATTGAAACAAATTTTCTTGCATGGAAAAAGGGCTTTCGCATTTGTGAAGTTCCAATAATTTTTGTTGATAGACGCAGTGGGGTTTCAAAGATGTCGCGGCAAATAGTTTATGAAGCTGCGGTTTTGGTTTGGAAGCTGAAATTCAAAAGCCTCTTTGGTAAAATTTAGTCTTCTGATGTGAGAACAATGCCACAAAAAAAGTCACCAGACGTTTCAGTTATAATAGTTAGTTACAACGTTCGGGACTATCTTCATCAGGCGCTCGTCTCATTGAATAAATCATTAAAAAAATATTCTTCCGAAATTATCGTTGTCGATAATGCTTCAGATGACGGCTCTGTTGACATGGTTCGGAAACGATTCCCTAAGGTTAAACTCATTGAGAATAAAGAGAATGTAGGTTTTGCAAGAGCAAATAATAGCGCATTAAAAATTGCCAATGGAAAATATCTATTTTTAATAAATCCAGACACGCTCGTTCAGGAAGATACTGTAAAAGTTTTGTATGATTTTATGGAAGCTCATCCTGATGCAGGAATGGTTGGATGTAAAATATTGAATCCCGATGGCACGCTTCAGCTTCCATGTCGTCGCAGTTTTCCGACTCCGTGGGTAGCGTTTACAAAAATATTTGGCTTGAGTTCGTTATTCCCTGAATCCAAAATATTTGGTAAATACAATATTACCTATAAAAGTCCTGATGAAACATATCCTGTTGACGCCATTAGTGGTTCGTGTATGTTTCTTCGTCGGGCGGTCTATGAACAAGTTGGTGGTTTAGATGAGGATTTTTATCTTTACGGTGAAGATTTAGATTGGTGTTATCGAATCAAAAAAGGAGAATGGCAAATTTACTACGTCCATTCGACTCAAATAATTCATTATAAAGGGGAAAGTACAAAACGGAGCAATATCGATGAATTAAGCGCCTTCTATGAAGCAATGCGGATTTATGTCGAAAAGCATTATTCCTTTGCTCCATTTCTCGTTCTGTTGTTAAAATTGTCTATTGCTATTGTATCCTTTGTTGCGTCTCTTTCCGCTTTTATTCGAATCTATGCTGTAGCCATAATCGATGCTGTATGTATTGCTCTCAGTGTCTTATTGGCAGAATTAATTCGTAGGGGAAGATTATTTGTTTTTCCAACATACGCATACACAATTATCTATCCAGTTCCGATCTTACTTACAATTACTTTGCTTGCATTTTTTGGAGTATACACAAAACGGAAGATGTCGCTTACTCATTCTGCTCTTGCAGTGATTACCAGTTATGTAATTCTTTCTGCATTGGCGGCATTTTTTAAGCAATATGCATTTAGTCGTGCCCTCATTCTGTATTCCGGAATTTTTTCGGTGATTCTTTTGCCAGGATGGCGTTTTTTGTATCGTATGGTAGGAAAATACAATAGCAATCCTGCGTTATGGCAGCGTCGCGCTATTATACTTGGCACCGGGAAAAGCTCGACAGAGCTTGTACAAAAAATTCGTCATCAGCCTGCAAGTGGATACAATATTATTGGATTTGTATCGCCAACTCATACTCATATTGGAGAAAACATTTTAGGTGTCCCTGTAATTTCAAGTGTTGATTCACTGCGTAAAGTGATAAGGGAATATAATATTACCGATGTTATTTTTGCTCCTCATTCAATTCCATATAAACAAATGCTAACGATCATTAGCGACCATCAAACTGAAGGCGTTGTGTTTCACATGGTGCCTGGAACTCTTGAAGTTTTGGTTGGAAAAGCAAGTGTAGAAATGTTAGATGAAGTGCCGTTGGTCGAGCTTTCTTATAATATCAACAAACCATTGAATAGATTTACAAAGCGAGCTTTCGATATTCTGTGCTCTCTTTTTCTTTTGCTGACGGTTTATCCAATTTTTGTTATATTGAGAAAGGAAAATAAAAGTGTATTTGTTCAAAATATTCCGAAGGTGTTGATAGGAAAATACAGTCTTGTTGGAAGAGAAATCAATGAACAAGTTTTGGTGGAAACTAAATCTCCGACACCGTATCTCGGTAAACCAGGACTTACCGGAATAGTACAATTACTCTCGGATAAAAGTTTGACTGAAAAAGAAAAAGAACAGTATGAAATTTACTATGCTCGGAATCAATCCATTTCGGTTGATGTAGAAATATTGATGAAGACATTTATTCGAGCAATTAGGTAAAGGAGCGTGAAAAATTATGGCAAAAGTAATTCTCGACTTTGAACGGCCGATTATAGAGTTGGAACAAAAAATTGCCGAGATGCGAAAATATGCCAACAATCTTGATATTGCTGATGAAATAACAATGCTTGAGGAGAAGATTGAGCAACTTCGCACTTCGGTATATTCGAATTTGACAAGATGGCAGCGTGTTCAACTTGCTCGTCATCCAGAAAGACCCTATACACTTGATTATATTTCTATGTTAATGGAAAATTTTGTTGAACTCCATGGCGATCGGTTCTTTGGAGATGATAAAGCAATTGTTGGTGGATTTGCAACATTTGAGAATGAAACAGTAATGGTTATTGGGCATCAGAAGGGAAGAGATACAAAATCCAATATCTACAGGAATTTTGGAATGCCAAATCCCGAAGGTTATCGAAAAGCTCTAAGATTGATGCACTTAGCGGAAAAATTTTCAAAACCTGTTATTACTTTTTTGGATACGCCTGGAGCTTATCCCGGTCTCGGAGCTGAGGAACGAGGGCAGGCGGAAGCAATTGCCAGAAATCTTTTTGAAATGTCTCACCTGAAAGTTCCAATTATTGTGGTAATTATCGGAGAAGGAGCTTCAGGCGGTGCACTTGGTATCGGAGTTGGCGATAGGATTCTAATGTTAGAGAATGCATGGTATTCTGTCATTGCGCCTGAATCTTGCTCGAGCATTTTGTGGCGAAGTTGGGAATATAAGGAGCAAGCTGCAGAAGCATTGAAGTTAACTGCAATGGATTTGCTTGAGCATGGAGTTATTGATAAAATTGTGTCTGAACCTGTTGGAGGAGCGCATCGTGATCCGCTTCAAGCCGGAGCGCTTTTGAAAAAGGCGCTTATCGAAGAATTAAAATCTTTGAAGAAGATAGAACCGAAACGTCTTGTTCAACTTCGTATAGAAAAATTTTCTCGAATGGGCGCTTGGAAAAATGGATAATGAGCAGAACTTGGCGCAAAAAAGGGTAGAAACACGATCCCCGCTCGCTAAATGTCGTTCGTCAATTCGAGTTCGATATGCTGATACCGATCAAATGCGTGTTGTGTATCACGCAAAATTCTTTGAGTACTTTGAAATTGGTCGATCCGACCTTATTCGTTCATTAGGAGTTCCATATTCTCGACTCGAAGAGCAAAATGTATATTTACCGGTTGTTGAAGCGTATGCGCATTATCGTCGTCCAGCTCATTATGATGAGCTGGTGCTTGTAGAATCTTCTATTTATGAGTTACCGAAAGCAACGTTGAAGATCGAATATAATATCTTCAACGAATCTGAAAGTGAAAAGCTTGTCGAAGGATGGACAGTGCATAGTTTCTTTAATCCTGTATCTGGAAAACCAATGCGAGCGCCAAAATTTTTTCTTGTACTATTTAGCTCAAACAGTAATTCTTAGAATTATTTTGTCTCTCATCCAACCTTTATGATGCGTGCCAAATTAGTTGAGCTCGGTAAAGATACTGCAATTTACGGACTCAGTACTATCCTCGGGCGTCTCTTAAATTTCCTTATCGTGCCGCTCTATGCTAATATTCTATTGCCAGCAGAAAATGGTATTGTAGCAAATTTGTATGCATACATTGCCTTTGTCTTTGTCTTTTATACGTACGGAATGGAACAGGCATACATGCGTTTTGTATCGTCGCTCGACCTTGGCGATGAAAAGCAAAATTTTAGCGTTCCATTCCTTTCGCTGTTTGGTACATCGCTAATTTTTTCGACTGTCATCCACCTCAATGCATCTTTCTTTGCACAACTTATTGGGATGCGTGCAACAGATGCTATTCTTGTTCGTTATGCTGCGTGGATACTTTTCTTTGATACGCTGTGCGTTGTTCCCTTTGCATCATTCCGGATGAAACGGAAAGCGCATATCTTTGCTATTCTTAAACTTGTCAATATCGTTTGTACGTTATTATTGAATATTGTTTTTCTTCTTGGAATTGGAATGCATACAGAAGGAGTATTCCTTGCGAATCTCATTGCTTCGATGCTTACATTCTTATTCATGGTAAAGAGCGTTCGTACTCAACTGACATTTCGTTTTCCAAAGCAACTCTATCGTCAAATGCTTAGTTTTGGCGTACCCTACATTCCTTCTGGGATCGCAAGTATGGCAATGCAGGTTATCGATCGTCCAATCGTAAAGGCAATGACAAATGACGCAACATTGGGTCTTTACCAATTAAATTATCGCTTAGGGATTTTTATGATGCTTGTTGTGGGAATGTTCGATTATGCGTGGCGCCCATTCTTTTTAACTCATGCAAAGGAACCTGATGCGCCAAAATTATTCTCGAGGGTGTTTACATATTTTACTCTCTTGATGTCAGTTGTGTTTTTGGTTGTCTCACTTTTTATAGATGATTTAGTAAGGCTTCAGTTGTTTGGTAAGCATTTCTTTCCACCGATGTACTGGCAAGGGACGTTGATTGTCCCCATTATTATGCTTGGTTATATGTTCTCTGGATTTTCTTCTTGTTTTGTCGTTGGTATTTACATTGAAAAGAAGACTTACTTTCTTCCACTTATAACAGGAGCTGGCGCAATTATCAATGTAGTTGTCAATATCCTTCTCATTCCTGTATTAAATATTACTGGGGC
>Ga0208825_1002424_pt1 | contig 12302 bp, 10 predicted proteins | sample AD_UKC113_MetaG_FD_184450 | JGI IMG/M metagenome (GOLD analysis project Ga0208825, IMG submission 184450) | Active sludge microbial communities of municipal wastewater-treating anaerobic digesters from Hong Kong - AD_UKC113_MetaG (SPAdes)... | ecosystem: Engineered > Bioreactor > Anaerobic >...
TGTATGTAAAACGACTGGAAGAAGCCGATAAACACTATAACATGCAGCTTTTTACAGACAAAAATCATAGCATTTTGGGAAAACAAACCCGTAGGTATTTGTACAGAACAATGAGTAGCTTTTTATTTAAAAATTTGTAATTCAATAATATTTAAAAAATCAGACTGTCATTATTGACTAAATATATGTTGTAAAACATTTTTTGTATCAAGCTTTTTTGTTTATACTCTTAAAAGTAACTGACAAAAAAATGGTATTTTTGTCGGTCAATATAAATTCATTCAAAAAACATTTTTATTTCAATTAACTTTATTAATTCTAAAACAATATGAGTACAGAGAAAAAAAATGGAAATCTGGTGGCCATTATCACCATGTTTTTCCTGTTTGCAATGATTTCGTTTGTTACTAATCTTGCTGCGCCGATCGGGGTAATTTGGAAAAATCAGCCGGCTTTTGAAGGTTCCAATTTCCTTGGCATGCTGGGAAATATGATGAACTTTTTGGCCTATCTGTTTATGGGTATTCCTGCCGGTAAACTGCTTTCAAAAATCGGTTACAAAAAAACGGCTCTTGTAGCAATTGCAGTAGGATTTTTTGGTGTACTGACGCAATATCTTTCCGGAATAATTGGCGTTGGAGCTGAAATTTTCTCCCTTCCGGCCAATTTCTTTGTTTATTTGCTGGGTGCATTTATTGCCGGCTTTTCAGTTTGTATGCTTAACACAGTTGTCAATCCAATGTTGAATTTACTTGGAGGTGGTGGCAACAAAGGAAATCAGTTGATTCAAATCGGAGCAACATTCAATTCTTTGGCAGCAACCATAACGCCCATGTTTGTAGGAGCTTTGATTGGCGATATTACTAAAGAGCGTGTTTTATCCGGTGAAGTTACCATTAACAGTGTAAATCCTGTGTTGTATATCGCTTTGGGAGTTTTTGCAGTTGCTTTTCTTATTCTGTTGTTTATTCCTATTGAAGATCCTGATGAAAACAGAAAGAAAAGATCTGAAATCAAATACGAACATTCTCCCTGGAATTTCCGTCATTTTGTGTTAGGATCCATTGCTATCTTTATTTATGTGGGAGTCGAAGTTGGTATTCCAGGAACACTTAATTTTTTCCTTGCCGATATTTCTGATAAAGGAGCTTCGTTAGATCCGCAAAAAGCTGCAGCCATTGCCGGTTTTGTTGCAGGAACTTACTGGTTCCTTATGCTTATAGGACGTTTTCTTGGTAGCTTGGTCGGTGGAAAAGTTTCCAGTAAAACCATGTTGACATTCGTTTCTATAGTTGGAATTATATTGGTATTACTTGCTGTTTTATTACCAAAAAATATCACAACTTTAATGCCCGTATTTACCGGCTCTTCATTCAGTATGGTGCAAGTACCGCTCATAGCTTTATTCCTTGTCCTTTGCGGTTTGTGTACTTCTATTATGTGGGGTAGCATTTTCAATCTTGCAGTGGAAGGACTCGGAAAATATACGGCTGCTGCTTCAGGAATATTTATGATGATGGTTGTAGGTGGAGGAATTTTACCTCTTCTTCAAAATTGGATTGCCGACATTTCTACTTATCAGGCAAGTTACATTGTAATTTTAGTTGGTTTGCTGTATATTTTGTTCTATGCTTTGATTGGTTCTAAAAATGTAAACAAAAACATTCCTGTAGAAGTGGAATAAATCTTATAAAATTATCGTATTATGGAAAAACCTTATGTAATTGGAATAGATATGGGCGGAACCAATACCGTTTTTGGTATTGTTGACGTTCGGGGGAATGTGATTTCTAAAAGTGCCATCAAGACTGCGGTTCATGATGATGTCAACCTTTATGTAAATGATATTTATCATGAATTAATGAAACTGATTGATGCCGACGGTGGCATAGATCAAATCAGGGGAATTGGCGTGGGAGCTCCCAATGGAAACTACTATTCGGGCACTATTGAATATGCTCCCAATTTGCCATGGAAAGGAGTTATTCCTTTTGCAAAATTGCTTTCGGATAAATTTGGTGTTCCTGTGGCATTGACCAATGATGCCAATGCAGCAGCCATTGGAGAAATGACTTATGGCATTGCTCGGGGAATGAAAGATTTTATTATGATTACCTTGGGTACTGGCGTTGGAAGTGGAATTGTAATTGATGGAAAACTGGTTTACGGTCATGATGGATTTGCGGGTGAGCTGGGACATACAACAGCCATACGCAATGGCCGTTTATGTGGCTGTGGAAAAAATGGTTGTTTGGAAGCCTATTCTTCGGCTACCGGTGTGGCACGTACGGCACGTGAGATTCTTGAAACTACCAATCAGGAAAGTATTTTACGTAACATTCCTCTTTCCGATATTACATCCAAAGATGTTTATGATGCTGCGAAGGAAGGAGATCAGGTGGCAATAGACATTTTTAATTTTACCGGAAAAATTTTAGGAGAAGCATTTGCCGATTTTGTTGCTTTCAGTTCTCCTGAAGCTATTATTCTTTTTGGAGGCTTATCAAAAGCAGGAGAATTTATTTTAAATCCGATTGTTGAAAATATGGAAAAAAATCTTCTCAAAATGTGGAAAGGCAAAATCAAAATTCTGTTTTCCGAACTGAAAGAATCGGATGCAGCCGTTTTGGGAGCCAGTGCATTAGCATGGGAACTTTAAAAACGTAAAATAGTATATATTTAAAAAAGGCAATTGCGGGTTTAACCCACAGTTGCCTTTTTCGTTGCATAGTTAATAGTTGGAAAATCAATTATCTTATTGTTTCGGTAACTTCATTGTAGTTGTGTTTGTATTTGAAGAGAATAGCAAACAAAATTCCCACTATCAAAGCATAACCTGCAAAAATAAACCAAACACTTGTCCAGTCGCCAATCAGCAAAGATTTTGTTTCCGTCCCCACCATAACATTTTGCCAAGAGCAAAACCGATTGACTACCCATTGAGCGCTCAAAGTTCCAACGGTAGCGCCAATTCCGTTTGTCATCAGCATAAAAAGTCCCTGAGCGCTGGAACGAATAGAAGGATCGGTTTCTTTATCCACAAACAGAGAGCCGGATATGTTGAAAAAATCAAATGCAATTCCGTAAACAATCATTGAAAGAATTAAAAGCCAAACGCCACTTCCCGGATTACCAACGCCAAAAAGTCCAAATCGGAATACCCATGCAAACATCGACATTAGCATCACGGTTTTAATTCCAAATCTTTTTAGAAAAAAAGGAATCAGCAAAATACAAAGTGTCTCGGAAATTTGAGAAAGTGAAATCAACATGTTGGAATGCTGAACGCCAAATGTGTGAACAAATTCTGGAGATGCTTCAAAGGAAGCAATAAAAGGATTTGCAAATCCATTGGTGATTTGAAGGGAAACGCCCAGTAACATTGAAAAAATGAAAAAAATTGCCATCTTTTTTTGTTTGAAGAGTCGGAAAGCATTTAGTCCTAAAGCTTCAACCATCGTCTTCTTTTCAACGTCATTCGTTTTGCATTGTGGCAATGAAAAGGCATAAATTCCGAGTATAATTCCCAAACAAGCACTAAAAACAAATTGCATCGAAGAAGTTTGAAATCCCAACAAATCGGTTATCCACATTGAACAGATAAATCCAATAGTGCCAAAAACCCGAATGGGCGGGAAAGATTTAACCGTATCATAGCCATATTGTGTTAATATATTGTATGCTACCGAATTGGACAAAGCAATTGTGGGCATGTAAAATGCAACGCTTAATGTGTAAAGGGTGAAAAAAATGGAAAAGGAGACATTTGTTTCTGCCTGAAATCCGTAAATACCTGCAGCTGCCATAAATAGAGCAGCTAAACAGTGAGAAATTCCCAACAATTTTTGCGCTTGAACCCAACGGTCGGCTATGATGCCCAAAAGAGCCGGCATGAAAAGGGAAACAATACCTTGAACGGAATAAAATAAGCCGATACTTCCGCCGAGACCTGCCGGGCCAAGATAACGGGACATCGAAGTTAGATAAGCTCCCCAAATGGCAAATTGGAGAAAATTCATTACGGTTAAACGAATTTTAATACTCATAGCATTCTGATTTAAATAATTGTTGAAATAATTCTTTGCAATAAAATAGCTTCAATATTTGTAATTTCTATTATTAATTTTTTAAATACGAATCTTATTTATAAATCAGTTAGTTAAAGTCAAATCTGAGCAATCGGTTAAAAAATTGCTGCTGGATTTTTTATCGGGAAAAAAGAAAAGTAAATTCAAAATTTTTATTTCGAGCACGCAAAGATAGAGAAAAACTGGAAAAAGCCAATTTAGTAAAAAATTTTAATACAAAAATCAGAACATTTTTTGACTCAAAAAAAATGGCGTTCTTGATAAACGTATAAACTAAATAAAAAATTGCTTGTTTCCTCTTCCGAATCCCACAAATTGGATTAAAAAAATATTCATTTTGAAGTCATTTTTTTTCGATAATAAACAATTATATTCTTAACTTTGCAGTAAGATTGAAATAGTGAAAAATTTCAGTAATTTAATGCCTTGAAAAAATACTTTGTTATTTTAATATCCTGATTATCAATAAATTTATTTAATTATATACATAGTAATTTATGAAACCAAAAAAAATTGAACACATCGGTATAGCTGTAAAAAGTTTGGATACCGCTATTCCTTTTTTTGAAAATGTGATAGGATTAAAGTGTTATGCAGTGGAAGAAGTAGTGGATCAAAAGGTTAAAACTGCATTTTTTAAAGTTGGAGAAACTAAAATTGAATTATTGGAATCAACTGATCCAGAAGGTCCTGTAGGAAAGTTTATTGAAAAAAAAGGAGAAGGTGTTCATCATGTTGCTTTTGCTGTTGACAATGTTCAGGAGGCTCTGAACGAAGCATCCGAAAATGGGGTAATGTTGATTGACAAACAACCACGCAAAGGAGCAGAAGGGTTGAATATTGCTTTTCTTCATCCTAAATCTTCTTTTGGGGTTTTGACAGAATTGTGTGAAAATCCGAATCTATAATGATTGGTTTATTATTTCAGATAATTATTTAAGAAATAAAAAATATTGAAATATTGAATAAAAATATGAATAATCAGGAAAGATTAGAGCAGTTGGTAAATTTGCGTTCGCAAGCCAAGCTTGGAGGTGGGGAAAAAAGAATAGCCTCCCAACACAAAAAAGGAAAATATACGGCTCGCGAAAGAATAGAAATGTTGTTGGACGATGGCAGTTTTGAAGAATTGGATATGTTTGTAACCCATCGATGTACCAATTTCGGAATGGAAAACGAAAAATATCTTGGCGATGGTGTTGTAACAGGTCATGGAACCATTGATGGTCGTACGGTTTATGTTTTCGCTCAGGATTTTACGGTTTTTGGAGGCTCTTTGTCCGAAACTATGGCTCAGAAAATTTGTAAAGTCATGGATATGGCAATGAAAATGGGTGCACCCATTATTGGAATTAATGATTCGGGAGGTGCACGTATTCAGGAAGGTGTAACTTCTTTGGCTGGTTATGCCGAAATTTTTGAAAGAAATATTCTCTCATCAGGTCTTATTCCTCAAATTTCTGCCATTTTTGGACCTTGTGCGGGAGGTGCAGTTTATTCTCCAGCCTTGACCGATTTTATTGTAATGACCGAACAAAACAGTTATATGTTTGTAACTGGTCCTAAAGTTGTGAAATCAGTTACAGGAGAAGATATTTCTACCGAAGATCTTGGTGGCGCCAATGTTCATGCTTCAAAATCGGGTGTTTCACATTTTAAGGTGCAAAATGAAGAGGAAGGTTTATTGATGATTCGTAAACTTTTGTCTTATTTACCTCAAAATAATCTCGAAGAACCGCCTTTGGTTGAATGTACTGATCCAATTGACCGTCAGGATGATCGTTTGAATACGATTGTTCCTGATAACCCAAATTTACCTTACGACATGAAGGAAATTATTCATTCTCTGGTAGATAACGGCGAATTTTTGGAAGTTCATCAGTACTATGCCAGAAATATCATCGTAGGTTTTGCTCGTTTAAATGGTGCGTCGGTAGGTATTATTGCCAATCAGCCAAATTTCCTTGCTGGTGTGTTGGATTGCGATGCCTCGCGCAAGGCAGCTCGATTTGTCAGATTCTGCGATGCTTTCAATATTCCGCTTTTAACTTTGGTTGATGTTCCGGGCTTTTTACCGGGTTCCGGTCAGGAATATTCCGGTATTATCATTCACGGAGCAAAATTAATGTTTGCTTACGGAGAAGCTACTGTCCCAAAAGTTACAGTTACCATTCGTAAATCTTATGGAGGTGCGCATGATGTGATGAGTTGCAAACAATTACGTGGCGATTTCAATTATGCATGGCCTACAGCCGAAATAGCCGTAATGGGGGCATCAGGAGCCATAGAAATTCTCGAAGGGAAAAATATTGCAGCTATTTCTGATCCTGAAGAAAAGGCAAAATATATAGCCCAAAAAGTGGCCGAATACAACGAAAAATTTACCAATCCTTATCAGGCTGCTTCTTATGGTTATATCGATGACGTGATTGAGCCACGCAATACACGCTTCAGAATTATTCGTGCTTTTGAAACACTGCAAACCAAAAAAGTGGTAAACCCCTTAAAAAAACATTGTAATATTCCATTATGACGATGATGAAAATATTATTTATTAGCTCATGGAATGAGCTTTTTTCCGGTTCTGTTGCAGGGATTATTGTTGTTGTCTCGTTAATTGTATTGGTTATTTTGATTCATATGATTCAGTCGTTTGTGAAAAAGAATTCAAAATCAAAAGTTCTCGACTCAGAAGAAATTGCGGATAACAAAAATATACCGGCAGAAGAAATTGCAGCAATAGCTATGGCGTTGCATCTTTACCTCGATAGCGCGCATGATGAAGAAAGCAATGTACTTACTATTAAAAGAATTGAGCGTCGTTATTCGCCTTGGAATTCAAAAATTTATGGACTTAATAATTTACACAGATAATGAAAAAATTTGATTTCAATATTAATGGAAACGATTACCAGGTTAATATTAAATCTGTTGAAGGAAATATTGCAAAAATAGAAGTCAACGGTACACCTTATACGGTAAAGCTTAATCAGGAAGTGAAAGTTACCAAAACTCCCGTTATTGTTCATAAAGAAGTGCCTCTGACACCCAGTAACATGAATGTAGCCGAAAAATTCAATCCTGTTCCGCCCAGTAACAAACCAAGTTCTAATGTTATTAAATCTCCTCTGCCGGGAAATATTGTCAAAGTGAATGTTAGAGAAGGCGATACTTTCAAGGAAGGTGATGTGTTGTTGGTAATGGAGTCAATGAAGATGGAAAACAATATTTTGGCTGAACGTGATGGTAAAATCGTAAGAGTTTGTGCTCCTGCTGGGAAAACAGTTATGCAGGATGAAGTTTTGTTCGAAATCGAGTAATTTTACCGAATAGCATAAACTTACATGCTTCATTATCAATGCCGTATAAGATTTTTATAAAAAACTTAAACTAAATGCGTATGAAAAATTTTAAATTTAAAATGGTTTTTTTCATCATTTTAGTGAGTGTATTTTTTCCGCTGCAGATTTTTGCACAGGGTGCTGAAGGAGGAGATTTTAATGTGAATAGTTTTCAAAAATTCTGGTTCAACACAGGTTTTGCAAACCTGAATCCGAATTATTTGATTATGATTCTGATCGGTTTGTTGTTCATTTATTTGGGAATAGCCAAAAAGTGGCAACCCGTATGGTTACTGCCAGTTGGTTTTGGAATTTTGGTTGGGAACATTCCTTTGGTAAGTGGTTTTCAAATTGGAATTTTTGAGAATGGTTCGGTATTGAATATTTTGTATGGCGGAATTCAGCATGGTTGGCTGCCTGCATTGATTTTTTTGGGAATTGGTGCAATAACCGATTTTTCGGTTTTGATTTCCAATCCAAAATTATTGCTATTGGGAGCTGCCGGTCAGTTGGGCATTTTTGTAACGATACTTGGAGCTTATCATTGGGGCTTCTCTCCAGTACAATCCGGCGCTATGAGCATGATTGGCGCTGGAGATGTGCCAACATCTATTTTCCTTTCTTCGCATTTGTCGCCCGAATTAGTTAGTCCAATAGCACTTTCGGCTTACGCTTTCATTGCTTTGTTGCCTTTTCTTCAGAAACCGGTTATGAAATTGCTCACTACCGACAACGAGAAAAAGATAAAAATGAAGCAACCCCGTCAGGTAAGCAGACTTGAAAAGATTATTTTTCCTATTGTTGGGTTGTTGCTTACCACTTTTATTTCACCAAATGCCTTGCCATTGCTTGGAATGCTATTTCTGGGGAATCTTTTGAAAGAATCAAGTGTTACCGAACACATGGCTGAAACGGCGCGTACTGCTCTGTTTAACACGGCGCTTATTTTGATGGGATTGATGATTGGCGCTTCAGCTCAAGCCGACATTATCCTGACTGCAAACACTCTTAAAATTTTTGTAATTGGTGCGATAGCATTTGTTGTTGCTTCGTCTGGAGGAGTTTTGCTTGCGAAGTTTATGAATTTATTTCTGAAAAAAGAGAGTAAAATTAATCCGTTAATTGGTTCGGCCGGCGTAGCAGCAATTCCGGGTGCAGCAAGAGTAGCTCATGAAGTTGGATTGTCGTATGATAATACCAATCATTTGTTGTCGCATGCCGTGGCTCCAAATGCGGCAGGATTGATAGGTTCAGCTATGGCAGCTGGTATTTTACTCGGAATGCTTGCATGATAACATGTTTTTTTGAAGTTTAAAAGCTCATCGACATGAAGGTGAGCTTTTTTTTTTCGTTTTACGTCCTATTTTCTTAATGATGTAGAGAAATAACTTTATTTTAAACCCAGATTACGCATTAGCTTATTTAAAAGGAAAGACAAAGTGGAAAGAACTATTCCATAGTCCCGTAAATCATGCTCCCTTTTTTTATTTAAATCGATTTTGAGTATCAATCTGTCGATTTTTTCAGATATGCATACATGGCAAAAGTTCTATATCAAATTTCGAGACTCTTTTTTTTCTATTGCTACGCATTAGAGTTTCCTGAAAAATTATAACTTTTTTCCTATTACTGATTCTGGGTTAAATCCTTTAGAGCTTTTTTTGAGAGGAGTTGTCGATATTAAATTCTTTCTCTTTAGATTGACAAATATCTTTGCTTAAACACATGTTTTTGCAGATGAGCCGATTTTTGCTTGGTTTTTAAAAACCAAGCAAAAATCTCTGCTAAATTCGTACTTCTATCTTGAACTTAGTAGTTTTATAAAATGAAATTTCGATTTTTTGATACAAAGGGTTGTCAGAAATATTAAAAAAAGCTATCTTTGCACCGCAAAAAATAAAAAGGCGGGATAGCTCAGTTGGTTAGAGCGTCGGATTCATAACCCGGAGGTCACGAGTTCAACTCTCGTTCCCGCTACAAAAAAAGCGCTTGAAAGAATTTCTTTCGAGCGCTTTTTTTGAAAAGAGGTGCCTACTTCATACGTGAAATTTCTTCAACATATCAATTAAAGCTTTGTTTTCTTCAGGAGTTCCTACAGTTACGCGCAAGCAGTTGTCGCACATTGGCATGCGGCTACGGTTACGAACTACTACTCCGTTTTGAATAAGGAATTGATAGATGGCATCAGCATCTTCAACCTTAATCAGGAGAAAATTGGCATCAGAAGGATAAATTTTTTCTACCAGTTTTAATTTTTGAAGTTCTTTTATGAGCTTTTCTTTTTCCTCAAGAATCAATTCAACCCATTTTTTTACCTGTTCGGGATTTTGTAGAGTTTGCATGGCATGTTGCTGAGTAAGATAGCTGATGTTATAAGGATATTTGATTTTATTCAGTGTACGAATAATTTCCGGATCAGCAAATGCCATTCCTAAACGTATTCCTGCATTTCCCCAAGCCTTTGACATGGTTTGCAAAACGACCAGTTGAGGGAAAAGTGTCAGGTAATTGAGAAAACTTTTTTTTGTTGAGAAATCAATGTAAGCTTCGTCAATTACTACTATACCTCTATACCAAGATAAAAGTTTATTGATTTCGGGAAAACTGAGGCTGTTACCGGTAGGGTTGTTTGGAGAGCAAAGCCAAATTATTTTCGTGTTTTCATTGGTGGCATCCATCAATTTGTAAGCTTCCATATCAAAGTTTTCGTTAAGCAGAACTTTTCGATATTCCACATTGTTCATCTCGGCGCAAACCTTGTACATTCCGTAGCTTGGTTCAATTCCTACCACATTATTGACTTGAGGATCACAAAATGCTCTGTATAACAGGTCAATGGCTTCATCGCTACCATTGCCCAAGAAGATATTTTCAGCGGGTATTTTTTTAATCTTGGAAATTTCTTTCTTCAATTCCGTTTGAAGCGGGTCGGGGTAGCGATTGAAAGGAGAGTTATACGGATTTTCATTGGCATCCAGATATACGGAAGCATCGCCCTGAAATTCGTTGCGAGCGCATGAGTATGGCTGCATATTACGAATGTTCTCTCTTATTAATTCTTTGATGTTCATTATATTATGCTTTTATTATTTGCATTATAGATCCTAAATTTACTGTTGAAATGTAAAATATGTTTTATGTTATGTTAACGACGCTGATTTTCAATTTTTTCATCTGATACTTCTTCGTCCAAACGTACTTTGACGGCATTACTGTGGGCATAAAGCCCTTCATTTTCGGCCATCAGAATAATGGCATTACTCAAATTGGAAAGCCCTTCACGTGAAATTTGTTGAAAAGTAACTTTACGCATAAAACTGTCCAGATTTACTCCATTGTAAGCTTTTGCATAACCATTGGTGGGCAAGGTGTGATTGGTTCCCGATGCATAATCTCCAGCGCTTTCGGGTGTAAAATGTCCGAGAAATATCGAGCCGGCATTGGTAATATTGGAAGCTACTCCCAAACTGTAACGGGTAGAAATAATCAGATGTTCCGGTGCATATTCGTTTGCCATAGCTACTGCTTCTTCCAATGATTTCAGTAGAATAATTTTACCATTTTCCAAAGCTTTTTGAGCAATTTCTTTTTTTGGAATACGGTTGAGTTGTTCTTCAATTTCTACGAGAACGGATTCAACAAGATTCTCATCAACAGTTATCAATATCGATTGGCTGTCTGCACTGTGTTCGGCTTGGGAAAGCAAATCGGCAGCCAAAAATTTGGGGTGAGCACTTTCATCTGCTATCACCATAACTTCCGAAGGGCCAGCAGGAAGGTCAATAGCTACACCATCCATGGCTATCAGTTGTTTGGCAGCTGTTACATATTGGTTGCCCGGCCCAAAAATTTTATATACTTTCGGAACGGTTTCGGTTCCGTAAGCCATAGCTCCAATAGCTTGCGTTCCTCCAATTTTGAAAATTCGGTGAATGCCTGCAACTTTTGCGGCATAGAGTATGGCAGGATGAATTTTTCCTTCTTTATCGGGTGGCGTGCAAAGAATAATTTCCTTGCATTCAGCAATTTGAGCAGGTACACCCAACATTAAAACAGTTGAAAACAAAGGAGCTGTTCCTCCGGGAACATACAATCCCACTTTTTCTATGGGTATGGCTTTTTGCCAGCAAATAACTCCGGGAGTGGTCTGAATTTGGGGTAAATCATGCTGTTGCGCAGAATGAAATTTCCAGATATTTCGCCTGCACATTTCAATGGCTTCCTTTAAGTCCTTTGGTATTTGCAGAGATGCATCTTCAATTTCTTCGCGAGTGACTTCGAGTTGACCTATTTGAACCTTGTCGAACTGAAAAGTATATTTTTTTACTGCTTTATCTCCATGATGCTTTACGTCGGAAAGAATGCTTCCAACTTTCTCGAATAAACTTTGGCTATCCAAAGCAGGGCGAGAGAGAAGGGTTGACCACGTTTTTAAGGCTGGATATTTAATTACTTGCATAATTGATTTTCTTCGTAATTATCGTTTTTTTGGAGGAAATAAGAACGTATCGCAAATTTAATATTTTTTTATTAAAAACGAACAACAAATTCTATAACAAATTTATCGTCCTTGTTTTCAATTCCTTTTTCATAAAAATATTTTTCATAATTTATCCGAATATCGTTTAAGAATGGCTTGTCCATACACAAAGTAATTCCCCCTGTAATTCTTGATCTGGCAATATCATCTGTTTCATAAATGCCATTTACCGACTTATAACCTTTGTTGTTGTCGGTCATGAAATCGTATCGGAGAAGAGGGCGAATAATTTTAACAGTTTTTTGATTTGCAAGGTGAATATCATAATCGGAAAAGATAAAAAATCCTTTTGTCGGTGTGAAAAAATTGTCAGCATAGGTTTTATAAAAAAAC